>ERZ506411.23-NODE-23-length-97760-cov-8.78572_pt1 | contig 97760 bp, 74 predicted proteins | sample MGYA00513673_ERZ506411 | MGnify/ENA metagenome assembly ERZ506411
GTAGCAAAATCAGCACCGCCTAAAGTTGTATTAGTTAAACCTGTGATATCACCTGTTTTACCGTTCAAGCTGATATTATGATCACCATTTACAGTTACTGTTTGGTTAGGGCTGAAAGTAATTTTGCCAGCATTACCAGACGCATCTGCTTTATTAGTGATAGATGTAATTTCTGTCAAATCACCTTCTACATTCACTTTATATGGGTCAGCAGCTGTACCAGTACCAGATTTTTTCGTATTTTTACCATCAGCTAATACAGTTTTCGCGTCTTTCAATTGTTTGTAGTTAACAGCATCACTATCATCTGTACCAGGAGCTACGTTCACAATCTTATTGTTATGTGTACCATCACCCATGGATAAGTTACCACCAGAGATTGTTACTGCAGGTGTATTATTGGTACCACCAGGAGTGTCATTCAATGTAATCGTTGTACCACCATTTTTAATAGTGTTAATACCATTAAGGTTTTTAGACAATTGAACGAGTAATTTACCATTACCATCGTTGTTTACACCGATGTTATTCGTAGTTAAATCAGCTTTAGTAGCGCCACCAATAATATCTACAACGTTATTTAGATGTTTTTTAATAACATTAGCATTAGTTGCTTGGTTTGTTTGACCATCATCGCCAGCGAATTTCATGCCGTCATCATGTGTTGCCACTTCATGTTCAACATTATTCTTATCTGTATAAACAATACGAGTCAAATTAGTACCAGGAGCACCATCGACACCAGGAACACCATCTTTTACTTTCAATGTTGCACTAGCACCAGGAGCACCAGGAGTGCCTGGAGCACCCGTTAAGCCGATAGAACCATCTTTACCATCGATAACTACGGATGCACCGTCTTTACCATTAACACCGATTTTACCGTCAATACCATTTACACCATCTTTACCAACTGCGATTTCGTCAGATAGAGCAAATTCAACCTTAGCACCATTAGTATTGCTAGTTTGTTTAACAGTTAAGTTTTTACCAGCGATCATTTCTACTGTTTTTGCATTAGCAATAGTTTTAGCAGCTGTTTCATGGCCTGTTGCCGTTGCACCACCATTAGCAGTATCTGCAGAGGATTTAATATCCCATGTAGAAGTAGTACCAGTAGCTGGTGCCACTTGTAAATCAAATGTTGTTACACCATTAGCTGTTGTAGTATTAATTGCTACTGAATTATTACTAGAAGTTACATTATATGTTTTATTTAATTTATCTTTAGCATCTTGTGTCAAGTCTACTTTGATATCAGAGCCACTAGCAGTTGTGCTGATGTATTGGTTTGCACTACTTGCACCAGAACCGTCACCTTTAATGTTAAATTTGATACCACCAGCATTATCTAGAGCTAGTTTAGTAGTTTCTGTATTACCATCTGCACCTAAATTGATTTTATTGTTGAATTTATCATTCACAATTTTCAATTGTTCTTCAGTTGCTGCACGACCTTTGGTAGCAAAATCAGCACCGCCTAAAGTTGTATTAGTTAAACCTGTGATATCACCTGTTTTACCGTTCAAGCTGATATTATGATCACCATTTACAGTTACTGTTTGGTTAGGGCTGAAAGTAATTTTGCCAGCATTACCAGACGCATCTGCTTTATTAGTGATAGATGTAATTTCTGTCAAATCACCTTCTACATTCACTTTATATGGGTCAGCAGCTGTACCAGTACCAGATTTTTTCGTATTTTTACCATCAGCTAATACAGTTTTCGCGTCTTTCAATTGTTTGTAGTTAACAGCATCACTATCATCTGTACCAGGAGCTACGTTCACAATCTTATTGTTATGTGTACCATCACCCATGGATAAGTTACCACCAGAGATTGTTACTGCAGGTGTATTATTGGTACCACCAGGAGTGTCATTCAATGTAATCGTTGTACCACCATTTTTAATAGTGTTAATACCATTAAGGTTTTTAGACAATTGAACGAGTAATTTACCATTACCATCGTTGTTTACACCGATGTTATTCGTAGTTAAATCAGCTTTAGTAGCGCCACCAATAATATCTACAACGTTATTTAGATGTTTTTTAATAACATTAGCATTAGTTGCTTGGTTTGTTTGACCATCATCGCCAGCGAATTTCATGCCGTCATCATGTGTTGCCACTTCATGTTCAACATTATTCTTATCTGTATAAACAATACGAGTCAAATTAGTACCAGGAGCACCATCGACACCAGGAACACCATCTTTTACTTTCAATGTTGCACTAGCACCAGGAGCACCAGGAGTGCCTGGAGCACCCGTTAAGCCGATAGAACCATCTTTACCATCGATAACTACGGATGCACCGTCTTTACCATTAACACCGATTTTACCGTCAATACCATTTACACCATCTTTACCAACTGCGATTTCGTCAGATAGAGCAAATTCAACCTTAGCACCATTAGTATTGCTAGTTTGTTTAACAGTTAAGTTTTTACCAGCGATCATTTCTACTGTTTTTGCATTAGCAATAGTTTTAGCAGCTGTTTCATGGCCTGTTGCCGTTGCACCACCATTAGCAGTATCTGCAGAGGATTTAATATCCCATGTAGAAGTAGTACCAGTAGCTGGTGCCACTTGTAAATCAAATGTTGTTACACCATTAGCTGTTGTAGTATTAATTGCTACTGAATTATTACTAGAAGTTACATTATATGTTTTATTTAATTTATCTTTAGCATCTTGTGTCAAGTCTACTTTGATATCAGAGCCACTAGCAGTTGTGCTGATGTATTGGTTTGCACTACTTGCACCAGAACCGTCACCTTTAATGTTAAATTTGATACCACCAGCATTATCTAGAGCTAGTTTAGTAGTTTCTGTATTACCATCTGCACCTAAATTGATTTTATTGTTGAATTTTTGATCAACAGTATATAATTGACTACCATTTACAGCATCTGTAGATGTGCTGCTAAGAGTACCAGGAGCTACATTAATGATTTTATTACCACCATTATCAAGGCCAGTATTAGTCAATTTAACATCTGTTGTTGTACCACCTGTAGGAGCAGTGATTGTCACACCACCATTGTTAACTTTAGTACCACCAACAGTCAAAGAACCAGTATTTGATAAATCAACGTCTTTGTTCAAGTTGTACTTAACAACGCCATCATTATCGATTACTGCTGTTGTATTTGTACCATTTGTAAAGTCTAAACCTTTTTCTAATGTAACAGTTTTAGCACCATTGCCATTAGCTTTGTATGTCAAAGGAATCACTTTAGCTGCTTTATTACCATCAAATTTCACTTCGTATGTAGTGTTATGGTTAGTATCATCTTTCACAGGGTTAACAGTGATAGGATTATTTGTATCAGCTGTGTATGTACCACCTGTAGTTGTACCACCATTGTTTACTGTTACAGCTTCACGAGCTGCATCTTTAACGGCATTACGAGATACGGATACCTCATATTTAGCACCTACATCACCAGTAGCTTTACCATCTGCTACAGAAACATCAGCAATGTTTGTATCGCCTGTTACAGCTTTCTTAACTACACTTTCAGTAGAAGCTGCAGTTGCAGTTGCAGGGTCAACATGAACAGTATAAGTAGTTACAGTGCTACCATCAGGATTAGTGGTTACTGTAGGTGCAGCTACTGTAGCAGCACCAGAACCAGTAACAACTACTTTGCTATTTAACTTATTTTTTGCATCAGTAGACAAGTCAGCTACAACATTGCTACCGGAAGCAGTTGTTGTAATATATTTACCATTATCTGCGCCAACTACGCCGAAGCTCAAACCACCATTTTGGTTTAATTTTTGTGTGCCAGTAGCACCAGAATTACCAGTTAATTTAACTGTGTTATTAAAACCATCGCTTACTTTTTTCAATTGGTCTTCTGTTGCTGCACGACCAGATACAACAGTTGGGTTAGTAATATCCCAATCTTTATTTTGTAAGCCAGTTACATAGCCACCTTTACCATCAAAGGAGATAGGATGATCGCCACCAACTTTTACAACTTGGTCACCTTCGAAGGAGATTTTACCAGAGCCAGTACCATTTGTGATGGAGGAGATATCAGCTAAAGCACCTTTCACATTTACTTTGTAAGTTACGCTGTTATCAGTTGTATCTGTGCCTTCTTCAACAGTTGTATTTTTACCATTGATAACTTTTGCCTTCTTGGCAATGCCAGTAATTTTAGCTGTTTCAGTTTGTTCAGTACCATTACCATCAACATATTTTAATGTTACAGAACCATCATTTGCTACTGCATATGTGCCAGGTTTAATGTGTTTTTCAGTATCTTTTAATTGTTTTACGTTTACTGCATCAGTATCAGCTGTACCAGCTGTAACATTTGTGATTTTCTTGCTACCAGCATCGATACCAGTTTTAGTAATGGATGGACCACCAGTAATAGTCATACCAGCATTGTTGATTTTTGTATCACCAATTGTTAAAGAACCATCTTTAGTCAAATCAACGTCTTTATTCAAGGAATATGTGAATTGATTACCTGCTTTACTTTGCTCAACAACAAGATTGGTACCAGAGCTGAAAGTAACTGTATCACCAGGGCTCACTTTTTGAACTTTCACAGTACCAGAAAGTGTGCCACCATTAGCGGATGCAGTTGCATTCCAACCAGAACGATTAATTGCTTGTGCCACATTATCTGTTGTAGCTGCGCCATTTGGTGTAGGAGCTGTTACTTTACCATTAGTATCAGTAATTAATCCGCCTTCTTTAAGTTTTAATGTAATACCATCAGTATCAGCAGAAGTAGAGAGAAGACCTTCACCCTTAACTGTCAATGTACCGTTGTCTAACAATACATCACCATTGCCAGTGTCACCAGCGTATTTCAAGTTAACGCTTCTTAATTGAGCTACGTTAACAGCATCAGTATTTTCTTTACCTGCTGCAAGACCTGTAATTTGACGAGTTGCATTAACACCATCACCTACAGAAACAGCTGCCAATGTGGATGTTTGTACATTACCAGCCAACGCAGTATATTGTTTTGTACGATCTTCAGCTGGGTTAAAACCTTTAACACCTTTATCGATAGTTGCTTTGGACTGAGAACCGAGAGCAACGCCATCTTTTATAGACGCAGTGGCTTTGTAACCTACTGCAGTCGCACTTTCAGCAGATGCATTAGCTTCACGGCCAACTGCAGTAGCACTATTTGCAGTTGCTTGAGATTTGCCACCTACTGCCACGGAAGCTGTACCTGTAGACTTGGTTTGAGCACCTAAAGCAACAGAGAATGTACCACTAGAAATAGTTTTAGGTACTAAACCAGTACCATCTGGCGCCCCATTAGAGCCAATAGCAACAGAACCAACGCCTGTTGCTTCTGTTCTATTACCAATTGCCATAGCAAGACGTTCAGTCGCATTATTTTCACGACCAATAGCAATTGTATCTTCATCAACGGCTCTATTATCTGCACCAATAGCAACTTGAGAGTTACCATTAGCACTGCCACCACCTATAGTGGAATCTGCGGTATTTCCTTTACCAATTGCGATACCTCCACCAATACTAGCAGTATTTTTATTACCCATAGTGATTGTATCTTCTTTTTTAGATTCATTCTCTTCACCAATGGCAATAGCACGATCACCAGATGCTTTATTTTTGTTACCAACAGCTACGGCACCAGCTACTTGTGTACCATCAATAGTATTACCTGTACCAAGAGCAGTAGAATTATCGCCAGTTACCTTATTGTTATAGCCAAATGCAGATGCGTTTTCACCACTTGCAACAGAAGCATTACCAACTGCTGTTGCTTGTTTATTTGTTGCTTGTGCACCAGCGCCAACTGCCGTAGCCTTAAAACCAGAAGCTTTAGATACTGAACCAAGAGCGACAGTACTATGTTCTGTAGCCTCGGCATAACCACCTAATGCAACAGCATAACCTTTTTCCTCCGGTGCATGTGTTACAGTACTTATAAAAGTCCCAGAAGTTTGAGCTTTTGCATAACTACCAATAGCAAGATTACCTATTTGATTTGCTTTAGCTACATTACCCATAGCAATCGTATTCCTACCTGATGCTTCAGAACCAGAACCAATTGCTGTAGAAGAAGGTCCTGTCGCTTCATTGTTATTACCTAAGGCAAGTGTAGATTCATTAGTTGCTTTATTATTAGCACCAAAAATAAAATGTCCATTCGTGCTAGGATCATATGCATTATTAAGAAAACCCACTACAATAGAGTTATAAGATACATCATTATTTTCACTACCCTTATAGGTACCACTACTATAGGCAGGAGATAATCCATTAGGTGCAACAACAATTGTCGATTTATTATATCGTGAATCCGCCTGTACAGGTGTACCCATTTGTGCAGCAACACCTACCATTGCCAAGCCAGCCAATACGCTAGCTAAAACTTTTTTCTTACCACCATTGTTTTTCGCTACTTCAGATACTACAACGTAGCATTCTTTTGTTTTGCTCCAAACAACTTTAAAGATCTTATTCATATTTCTATGAACCCCTTTCTTTTTCTCTTTCTTTAAGACACTTATAATCCTTAATTAATCCCTATTCAATAGAAATAAAAATCATTGTGTGAAGAACATTTTTGTATGTTTCACTTTTCATTCATCTTACTTCATGTACATACTATAACAAATATTTTTTGTTTTGTAAAACATTTTCTCTCATTTTTTTCTCATAAAATTGGAAAAATGTTTATTTTTTTAATTTTTGTTAAGAAACGGTGTATTTTTTACACATTTTTGTACGATTTTTTTCAATTTCAGTAAACATATATTAATCATTTTCGATTTATTTACTTACATAAATATTAACAATCACGATTTCTTCATAAACATGATATTAATATGTTTATACACTACAAGTTTTTTCGATATATTGTAAAATGCTATTAAACCATGTTAAATAAGGATATAAAAACCATTACCTATCAGGAAAAACAAGCATTTAAATTAGCGAAACTTATCAAACACGTGTCACAAATCATGAATGAGATATTCATGAATAAACAGTAAACTAAGTGAGATATTATTTGTAGCTTTAATATAAACGCCATTATAACAACTGAATGATTGTTATAATGGCGCTTGCAATACAAGATGCTCTATCTCCAATACCTGCCTTGGATAGATTTAACGTCAGTGATGAAACTATATAAATACCCTACAAGCATATATGCAATACGGCTTTCACCATATACAATTGACACATTTAAAGATATCGTTATAGCAATAATAACGACAATATAAATATATTCTTTCATTATTTCAGCTCCTTTCTATAAAATTAACTTACAAGTCAATAACCAACTATCGTTGCAAATCCTACTCTGTAAGAATCTAATATACATAACTCTTACAAAAATTCATTAATTTGCAATTTCAGTTAGTCTTCAACTAAAACATTAGCTAAAGCAATAATGCTAAAGCTAGAAACATCTCTAAAATCATAAACTGATTTTGATTTTTTGCTATGATGTATTTACTCATATATAGTATGAGATCAATTAATTTCAAAGATACTTCTGTCTGTCCATAAGTAATGGATAGACACAAAGCATATATCAGGCCAAGAGTTATAAGTAATTCTAGGGCGCCCAATATAGTCCTTTGATTCATCAGGAATCAACTCCTTTCTTATGTAAAATAATGTGTAGCTCAGACTATATTGATAGCAGTCTCTACACTAATAAAGTTATGAGACCATCAGATTTCGAGAGATATAACAAAGCCTTTAAAATCTACAAAGATGTAAACCGATTCAAAACTGTATACTATACCCTTACGATTAGATCTCACCCTTCTCATTACCATTGAACAAAAAATTAATCACAATAAATTTCTTATTTTGATATTTTTTCTTAATCTATATTCATGACTGATCCTCTTACAAAGTCTCATCAAATAGAATTCACTAAAATAAAAAGGCCACGCGCAACAACCAAATGGTTATTACGCGTGACCTATATAGAACGTATACGTATATCTACAAACCTCAGCAAGCTTTCCTCAAATATGTTGTATCTATAACTCATGCAATTTTCTATATATAGTATATATATATGGACATAAACTTTCACCATAAAACTATGTAGTATGATATACTAATCTACAGTAATACATGAGGGAGTGTAGAACAAAGGGGTTAATTATGAAAAAAGAAACCAAAAAAAATAAGGCCGCATCAGCCTCTGCTGAAACGGCAACAAACAAGAATGTCGTATCTAAACCGGATGTAACGAATACGACAACGCATACTATGGACGTACCTACGGATGTGGAAAAAGGTATTAATGATTTAAAAGCGTCCTATGACACATTCCTATATATTTCAAAACCATTTTCTAGCACGAATATTAATAATTTGTATGCTAAGGCTAAGATTTATGGACTTAATCCAGTGGCGCCGAGCAAGGCGCGCGTGTTAGAGCTTGGCGCATCCTGCGGCGGTAATATCATCCCACAAGCGATGTACTACCCTACGGCGACTTTCACAGGCATCGATTTATCCGGCGTACAGGTGGAGCACGGCAAGGAGATCATCGAATCCATCGGCCTTACGAATGTGACGCTGCTCGAAAAAAACATTATGGACGTGGATACGAATTTCGGCACCTTCGATTACATTATCGTTCATGGTATCTGGTCTTGGGTACCGGACATGGTAAAAGACAAAATTCTCGATATTTGTAGCGAGAATTTATCGAATCGTGGCATCGCTTATGTATCGTACAATACGTACCCTGGCTGGAAACGCTTAGAGCAATTGCGCGATATCATGTTGTACGCGGATAAACGGGCAGAAGATAATGGTTTATTAGAACGCACATTATATACGAAGAGTGTGTTAAAGCTTGTAGCGGAAACGATGAACAGCGACGATCGTTCTCGGGCCCAATCCAATTACAAAATTAACAACATCAATCGGGTGTTACAATCTAATGATTATTACGTAGCACACGAGTACTTGGAAACGTACAATGATCCAGTGTATGTATCCGATTTCATCGAACGAGCTCGTCAACACGGCTGTGCCTATGTAGGTGACGAATCATTACAACGATCCTTCATTACCTGGCTTTCAGGAGACGTGGAAAAAAACATTTCCACCCTATCCAACGGCAATTATATTGACAAGGAACAGTTCTACGATTACGTGTACGACACGCAATTCCGCATGAGCCTATTGACGAAACTGTCCAACGAGGACAAGATCAACCACGACGAAACGGTAACCCAAGACATCTTGAACAGCCTGTACTTTATGGCGCCGTCTAGAAATGTGAAGGGCGTTCCTGAGGACTGGACAAATACCGTTCACATCGCTATCAAGGTGTTGATGGATACGTTCAAGGAATTCACTGTTCAGGATATCGTCAACTATATTAGTTCCCACTATCCGGGCTATGTCATCGATGGCGACGTGTTATATCAACGTCTGTTCCTACTCATCGTGACTGACAACCTCAACATTTACGGTTCTTCCTATCCTCGCACACCGTTTGTTGAAAATGAAAGCTATATTCCAGAGCGCTTTATTAAATACATCGAAACCATTGTGGAAAAAGGCGGCAGCCAATACCTCACACCTGGTAACATGTACAACCAAGTGGACGGGGACGTCGACAATGGCCTATTATACGTGATGAAACAATTGGCTAAACCAATCTCTCGGGCCGATTTAATCGCCAACCTCGACGAAAATCTAACCGTCAACCGCACCACCAAGGACGGCTATAACTACGTTGTACCGACCGAAGAATACATGGACGAAGTGTTGACACACATTGAAATGCTGGGGTATTTTGAGAAATAATTTGAATACGAAAATGAGGCAACGACCATATGGCCGTTGCCTCGTTTTGTTGTTTTTATAATATATAGTTTTAAAATGACTATTTATAAGAGTCCAATAAATATGACTCTGTTGGATTATAAGAATCACCTAAAACTATACGTTCATATTCACCTAAAATAAATTCTCGTTTAATTTTCCTTTTTATCGTCTCATTTCTAAAGAGCATTATTATAGTTCCAATAAGGCCTGCAAAATCGATTTCTTTTAACACTTTTGCATTCCCAAAATAAGCTCGCACTGCATGAATAATTACATCACTACCTGTAGCAATAATATTAGAGTATTCTAATATTTTCATTGTTTTTACATGATATAACTCTTTTTCTCTATGATCTGTAGAAGGACAAGTAAGCATATGTACAGAACTAATGAGTATATTAATAAGATTATAAATCTGATAAGACATACCAAATTTAATGATATCCCCTGCGCTGATATATTTAGTTAATTCCTCTGCATATCTATTATTAAGTATTAAATTAGCCCCTGGAATTTGAATGCCACAAGGTGTATAGAGATCTGTACCTATATGAATAACCTGCTTTATCAATGCGGCTACAATAGAAGTCGCATCATTATCAAGTCTAGAAGATGCAGCTTTTAAAGTTTCTATAGTTGAACAAATATCTCCTATACAAGGATTTTTTAAATTTGCATCATATTCTACATGACATGTAATAGGTATTGGTAAAGGACCTTTCGGCCTACAGGTAATTGTATTAGTAAGTATATTAGATGTACCTAAAACCAAACCAATTATTGGATCATGACCAAAAGTAGCAAATCGATGATTCGCTTCTTTAAAAAATCCATGATTTATACCTTTAAATCTCGTAGCATCATAGGGAACTCCACGAGCAGTACATATTTGCATTAATGGTGCATAATAAACATCTGGAGTCGTAGGTACTCCATCATTTAACTTGCCTAATAATCTATCTTGTAGTTTATGTAATAGATCTTCCTTTTTATTTCCTGCCCCTGCTGGCTCAACTTTAGTAAGTGCATTAATTACATATATCCTAATGCATTGCAAGGCTGTAGCAGTGAATAGAAATGCAATATCTTGTCGATTCAACGAAGTACGCTTAGCAAATTCTTCATCTAAATCATTCAGTATATTTGTTGTATTAATAGCAATAGACTGTAAACGCTTTATCTCTTTTTGTTTATCATCTAATGAACTAATCGTATTATCTAAAGACTTTACAGTAGCATTTTTTCTGGCTAGTAATTCATCAGTGGTACTCATCCTAAATCACCTACACGTTCTTGATAATAAGCAATAACTTTTTCATGTTCTATCACTTTAGAAATGCATTCATCATAAAGATTTATGAGATTTTGTGACTCTTTATCTCCCTTAGATTTTAAGATATCCATATTCTTTCTACATTCAGATATCTTTATCTCCCACATTTTTTGTGCATTTTCAAAACCTCGATTCTCAATGGCTTCAATTTCTTTTTCCCGTTTTTTTAGCATTTTCCAAGTAATAGGACCTATTATACCAAGGGCGATACCGGCTAGGCCAAATCCTAAAGCTAATGGCACTCCACCTACTATTCTACCGATACCACTTCCTGCTGTTTTTAAAAAACCACTGCCTATTGCACCAGTTACTCCACTAGCTATAGTACCTATTACCCCACCTGCTGCTGTTCCTATTAATCCACCTGCAGTTGCACTTCTCGTTTTACTTGTATCTTTAGAGTTATACTGCTCCATTTCACATTTTAATTTTTCTTCATATACTTCTTTATATCTTGGTATATCTTTCTCTAGTTTTTTTAAGTACTCTAACTTTTCATCTATTAAGTTACTAAAACGTTCTTTATCCAAAGTATACTTCGATATTAATTGCTCTTCGCATTCTTTTATTTCTTCTAAAATAGGTTCATAGATTCTCGCAGCCCGTTCTATTCCTCTTTTTTCAGCCTCTAATTTTTTATCTTTCCCTTTACCAAACAATAATGACAATATCCCACTACCAACAAATAATGGTAACATGTTTTCATCCCCTTCAACACAAATTTAACACTAACATCATTAGTATCACAAAAGCTCTCTATTGATACTAATTTAGAATACATAAAATCAACACATAACTTCCTATATATTCTCTTATTATATTATAATCTATACTTATCAATATTGGTATTTAAAATTCATCTTATGGAACCTAAAAAGGAGCTGTAACAAAACAGCTCCTTTTTATTGCTATCTATCAATCCACTCTATATAAAACATAATCCTAAATTAGAATTACGTTCTAATAAGTGTTTATCTTATTTTATATGCACCAGCTTTCCTAAAAGCATAAGAAATTTCAGCATTATTTGTCGATTTATATAATTCTTCGTTCTGTTCCCCAAGCATGATATCTCTATAGTAAAAGTCGCGTAAGTTATTGCTTGTCTTTACATTAACCATTCGCGTATATCGATTGCTAGGATTAGTTGTGGTAAAAGCAATACAGCCTTTATCAAGTGTTTCTAAAGGTCTTAGGTTATGAGATGTAAATATTAATTGGCCTTCGCCTTTCTCTGAAATAATTCCTAAAATCTCACCAAGTAGATATTCAAAGATACCCGAGTCTAGCTCATCTATGGCAACAGTAATAGATTTTCTATTATAGACAGAAATTAATAGGCCTAACACAGAAATAATTTTACGTATCCCTTCAGATTCATATTTTAATGGAATATATGTATTTGATTTATAGGATACTAACTCAAATCGCTCTCCGTCTTGATTATCCTGCAATTTTTCCTTACCTAGTGTTTCTACACCTATAGTTAATCCTGGTACAATTTGGGTTAATACCAAATTCATCATAGTTATACTATCTCTAATATCTTGTACAACGGCTATAGGAAATACATTAGGTTGATTTAAGGATAATCCAATCGTACCTACAATATGTCTCGTATCAGCCCGATAGTTAATCTCTAATGGTAGTGCATCGAGACTAATTAAGCCACTATGTTCCGTTGTTACTACAAATAAATCATGATTTCCATACTTCACTAAGTCTGTCAAAATCGAATAGACTAATGCAAAATCTTGATTAGATTCCATCACTTCATTACGACTATGAAGTCGTTTCATAAACTCAGGAGAGAAAATAAAGGATCGCGATTCCGCATTCGCTTGTTTTTTATTTACGATTAGATCTGTAATATCATCAATATCACGACCAACTAGTAAATCTAATTTTGATTTAGGTTTAAAGATTTGCTTAGCCGGTACATTCGTGTCAATTAAAACACTTTTTCTAATATTGGTTTCTACACTTTCAAGCTTATATTGTAAGCGCTCTTTTGTAATACAAATACGATGTTCTCCATCTCTGGTATCATCCGTTATATTACTTTCACCAGTAATCGATGAAGTAATGCCTAATTCCACCTCATAATCTACTAAAATGTGTTTATGATTATCCTCTATTAACAATTCAAAATTTAATTCACACGTATGAGAGGCAGAGGATATATTGATATAATCACGAATTGTAGAAGGCAATTTTTGGCCTGTAAGTAATAATTTTAAAATACTAATCGCATCTATAAGTGCCGTTTTACCAGAACCATTTTGACCATATATACCTAATAGACTCGATTTATAGTCCTTTCTTGTATTTATGAAATTGATACGACCGTGTTCAATATTCTTTATATTATCTATCGTCATAGATGCTAAACGAATATATTTGGTAGTGTTCATATACTTACCTCCTAGTATGCTAAGTGTAACACACCAACTATTTATATTCAATTAAATTGCAAAAACGATATTTTATATTACGATTTACTATTTTAATTTACGTTTTGTAATACAACAAATAAAAAACCGATACAAACTCTACTAATCGCTAGAGTTCGTATCGGTTTTTCTCTATATATTATTTTTTATTCAATCTAACTCGTTCAATTGTCGGTTGTCCTTGGCTATTTTTTGCCACTGTGTCAACGCGGAACAATGCCATTTCAGGGCTGAATTCTGTTACCAGTTGTTCGTCTACTTGTACGCCGTTTTGAAGGGCACGGTATACGATTTCTGCAAATTCGTAGCGAGTTAACAAGCGATTACCACCAAATGTACCATCTGGGTATCCTTCTACTAAACCACGACGGGATAGGTCACTCACTGCTTCATATGCCCAATGGTTGCTAGCCACATCTGGGAATAATGTAGTGCGGTCTGCTTTCATATGCGTACCTGCCACATCGTTTAAGAGGGCTGTCAATTTTTGGATTTGTGCATTTTGAAGAGCTACGGTTTTCTTAAGTTCTAACACTTCTTTACCGATGGCCACGCGAGAACGAGATACATTGCTATGAGCACCGACTTTCACAGAAAGACCTGCATTCACAACAGTTTCCCCATTACCTATAGTGGAACCTACGCTCAATTGAACGTCCTCATTAGGACGATAGAATGCACCGAGTGCAGCAGCATTGCCATTATGGTAATGACCATAGCCAGCCGCAAAGTCCCATTTTGCATCTGGATCAAAGTCGAGCGGATGAAGGGCCGCCAAGGCAGCCGAACCAGCTACGGCCTTATTAACGCGTTTATCTAAGCGGGATACATCTTTTTTAAGATTCGTTACATCCCCTTGAACGTTGACAGTATTGTATGCATTCACGGATATCATGTCATGTAATCGTTTAAGTTGTGCCACGTTTACCGCATCAGTATCATTTGTACCAGCCGCAACGGATGTAATTTGACGCGTTACGCCATTTGCTACATCACCAACGGACACAGCAGATGCTGTGGATTTCCAGGTAGCAGATGTATCGGTAGATGGCGCGTTAGTAAGGATATCATAACCAACTGCACCGGCCGCTACTGTTGCTTTAGAACCATTACCAAGTGCTACACCACCTTCGGTGGATACGTCTGTGTTATGACCAAGGGCCACTGCATCGTGAACTGCTGTTGTCGTTCCATTGTCGCTAGAGCCGATAATAACAGCATGATTAGCACCTGTTACGGTACGGTTATCGCCGACGATAATCGTATTCTTTGCATCAGAAACGGTGTTCTTAGAACCGATAGCAGTCAAATGCTGTACATTAGATGCAGTATTACCTACGCCCATAACAAGGTTGTCTGCGCTTTCAGCACGGTTAGCACCTGTTACAGTATTGTTAATACCAACCATAGCTGTACGCAATGTGTAGTCTGCTTTGTTACCGCCGCCAAAGGCCATCGTTGCGCCGCCACCGTTAGATTCTTTTACGGCTTCACGGAATTTACCAGCTAATTCCTTCGCAGAATTGCCACCATCCTCCGGTGCACCATAAATAGATGTAACGGAATTAGTAATTTCGTTACCAGCACCCATGATAATAGAACCATTGGAATTGAAAGTTCGGTTTGCTGTACCAACGATACTATTAGCAATACCAGAGTAATAGTTATTAGCTGTTTTAGATTCGATGCTATTTAAAGAACCATTAATAGTGGATCCCAAGTTCTTAACAGGATTTGCCATACGTCCACCATTATATCCACTGGAAATAATGTTATAAGTACCTGTATTAGTAGCAAATGCACCATTAGTAAAGCTATTGGCACCTACTGTAGTGGCATACGCATTCAATGCATCTTTACGAGTAGTCGCTGTATCTACTGTAGTATCACCAAGTTCACCTTTATAGTTATGGGAACCAATCATAGTACTGCCAGTACGAGCAAATGTATTGTCACCAATTGCTACGCTACCTACTACCTTTGTTGGATCCGACGGAATTCTTGCAGAAGAGAACCAACTACCACTAAAGGTTGTTTGACCTAATGCAAAGCTAGCCTCAACACCACCAGACATATTTTCAATCTTTGCATTTTTACCGATTGCAACACTACCGCCTTGGCTAGCATAGTTATTGATGTTAGCACCGTTACCGACTACGATATCTCCTGTAGCAGCACTGGCGCCATTAGAATACCCAATCTTAGCACCATTACCAATTGCTACGTTTTCAATCTTTGGCGCATTGCTACCTGTCCCATAAGCAACACCATTACCAGCACCTGCCGTAACATCCGCTGCACTAGCCACACATAAACTGGATAACAACATACCATTAATCAATATCGCCAATAAGCGTTTCCGTTTGTTCATAATCTTCCCTCTCCATTTACAAACAAATACATAATACGATCTCTCACTCATCATTTATTCATGATGTTTACATGAATTATATTATCATATTTTAAATATTTGTAAATAGTTTGTTTATAATTATCTTAAATTTATTAACAGATTTATAAGATAATTAATATAATAAAAAACGGATAGCTAATCGCAATGGACTAACTATCCGCTTATATACTGAGGTTTTTATGAATGATCTGCTTATATTATACAGCTATCTGAGTATCTCAATATTATTTGTTATTCAATTTTTGTACGAGCATATCTACTGTTTCTTGTAACCTTTTATTTTGGGCCTCCAATGTATCAACCCGTTGTTCGAGAGCATTATAGGACGCAGGAGAGATTTTTTGTAGCGTTTTGTTTTCACCGAATTTATAGGATACACCAAGGTTAGCCATGATGTGGTCATTAACGGTAGCACCGGCTGTGAGGAGCAAGTTTTCCTTTGGATAATACCCCACACCGAGGGCTAGCGCATTGGCATCTTTGTAGTGGCCAATACCGCCCATCACTTGTACTCGATTATCTGGATCAAATTGCATTGGATGTAATGCAGCTAGTGCCGCAGCACGAGCATCGCCTTTATTGGCCTCTTTTCCAATGTTGCTAATTTTGTTATATAGATTATCGATTTGTTGGTTCGCACCATATAATTGGGAACCATTGATGGCATCCGTAGAATCAGCACTTACACGGCCTGCCGCTACATGAGTGATGGTCCGTTCTTGATCGGTAGCGCCTACGGATACGGTGGATACCGGTGCAGTGCCGGCAAAGTTTACGGTGCCACCTGCATAAGTGTAGCTTGGGGTGCTCACCACATCACTACTTTCAGCAGTGGAATTATTACCTAATACAACTGCATTATCTAGAGATGTTTTTACATTATTACCCATTACGAATGTGTTATTGGCACCAATTTCGTTCTTGTTACCTACGCTATAGGAGTTATCCCCCTTAACAGTGGCCACATTATACGTACCTACACCAAAGGCGCCAGATTGGTCACCTTCAATCTTGTTGTATGCACCTATGGCAGAATTCTTGTTACCTTCAAAAATAACGCCATGACCCATGCCATAGTTGAAATCACCATTTACATTAGAGTTAGAGCCAATCAACACTGTATTGTTACCTGTGCTGCCACCCGCTTGGCCAGCACCAAGCCATACGTTTTTATTCCCCTTAGCATTAGAACCGGCGAAAGCACCGATAGCAATTGTATCAGAAATAGTTGATTTAAAGCCTGCCGCAAAGTTACCTAAGAAATTATAGTCTCCTTTGCCTTCCATAAATGTTTTAGCACCTAATGCGACGTTCCCACCACCTTGAGAACCATTCAATGCTACACGACCAATGGCAATGTTATTACCCGTTGCATTTGGATCTCCTGAATGAGAATATGGATTACTGTTGGTTGCCCCAGCTTGACCACCTAAGGATACATTATCCGAATTGGTGAAAGAAGCACCCTGTAGTCCGATATTATAGGCTGCACCACCAGCGGAAACAATAGGTGTATCAGCGGCTTGCACCAAGCCTATAGACGATACACTAAACACACTCATCATTGAAACAATACATAATTTTGTTGCGTAATTCATATTACGTCCCTCCCACACTTTCAAAATGTGTTGCTATACTCCCGCTAATGTTCTCGATGCGCCATAAATTTCAGCCACCACATAAGGGTTCCCGCAGGTACTCAATTTGGCGAGTATCCGTTTCGTATAATCTAGATGTTCTAACAAAGCATCGCGTAGTTTACGTTGCACGTGGTCAGGGGAATGAAATACGAGTATAGGATCAAAGTCTCCTATGATGATATACGTTGTATGTGGTTCTGGTCCTGGCTCAATGCGGTATTGAAATGGAATGATAACGTTGAATAAACCATATACCACATCACGCCCGATGGGTTTGCGCGATTTCAGGCTCGCAAAAGTCATGTTCGGACTCATCGTTCTAGGGTCCGTATACATCGGCTTTGACCGCCTCGACGATTGAATGCCGTTTGCTAGAACTCCCTCGTGGTGCGCTACTTCTCTCAATACCATCTTAATGGATTTATGGATGATTTCACGCCGACCATCTACATAGTAACACGCGGTACAATCACCGCCGTCAATATAGATTGGGATCAAGCAACATATATGGTGATCTACATCGCCATATATTGCATTTGGATTACAAGAAATTGATTCGTTATTACTTACATTTGCACACGTTGTATTCAACATTATCTTAACCTTTCTGTAAGATTAATAAATAGTCAGTAATAAAATAAGGAATTCCTCTTGTAAAAGCTTATAAATAACACGTGTTATAGTAGGTGCTTTAGCAGCACTTATGAGTTAATTGTATACCTATAATTACAAACTGTAAATATATAAATTAAAAAATATTTTAGATTTTTTAAAGTTACTTATAACTATGCATATTTTGCATATCTTGCATATTGAATTCTTTGTTATCCGCTACCATCATATAGTACCGCAATTGGTCGATGGCCTTTTGATGGCGTTGTTGCACAGCCTGTCTAGACTGATGTATTTCACAGCCTATGTCTACGCAGCTCTTGCCATCTCGATATAGGGCATACAATAACTGTTGTTGCTGCCGTGGCAGTTTTCTGAAAGCAGACCACAGACGATTGCGCAATTCGTCTTCTGTCACCGTACCGACAATATCTCGTTCAAGATCCACATCGCTAGGGAACTGATCCATCGCTGGCTCTGATACATCATCACCAGTACATAGAGGCAAGGTCAACTCGTGGCGCCACTGATGAGCTGATTGTTTATAAAAATTAAGATAACCATAATGAATGGCTGCTTTCACATAGCCAGAAAATGGTACCTTTCCCGATGTGTGAAAGCTATAGATGGATTCGATAAATATGATCCACAGAAATGATTCGACGTCATCCGTCATCACAGCCGTACTACATCGGCTTGCATACCGCATGATAAGCGGCCGATAGCGTCGGCATAGCTCGATTTGTGCCGCATCGATGGTCAGTTCCTCGATGGGCCATACGGCTCGTTCCGTACTGAGCACTGATACACGACGTTCTTGGCAGACGCGCACTAAACTAAGGTCTGTCACCGCTTGTAACACCTTTTGGGGACAAACCACATGCTTTACGTTCATATTCGTTCCTTTCTGCCTAGGCTTACTTGGAATATACACCCAATTGAGTATTTAGACAAATGAGAAATTCCGCCATAAATGCATACATTTACAGCGGAATTTTTGTTGTTACATATGTATTTGTGTATAATTACAAACCTATTTCAGTAAAGTACGCCAATTTAGATCAATTTTACATAGCTACATGAATTTGAATCGATCGTTGTACAATGAGCGAGTTCGAATCAATGACAAGTCGCACGAATTCGAATTCATTTCACTAAAACGATTGTATTAAGCGAGTGTATCTAGCGCAGGTTTTGCAATGGTATCGTAAATATATTGCCCTTGACCGCAATTAATTTCCTCAAGATTTGGGAACACGAACTGGTACCAAAATTGGAACATAGTATTCACAAAATGGTAATCTGCGTAACGCAATGGACCACGGCTACCACCTTGAATACGTCCAATAATTTCCATATCTAAAAGGTCGGCCATACGGGTTGCAAAGGTACCACTCTTAAGCTCACTGGCATGACATAATTCTGTATAGAACGGCTTATCTAGTTGTGCCAACGCATAGAGAATCGCATTAGCAGCCCCTACATTACGAATGTAGCGCATAAGCAATCGTTGTGGTTCCGTACATAATATGCCTTGTGGTCTGAAGAATAGACGCACAATATTTTCATCTACCGATAAGGCGGGATCTATATGCACGAGATTCCCCGGCATACCACCTGTTACATGGTATAGCTTAACAAGATCTTCATCCGTATAGTCCCAACCTAATGCTCTCACATCATCAAGTGTGAACGGATTGACCTTGAAATAATTATGAATGTAGGCTGCAATCAAACTTGATTCGCCCAAGATTCGTCCTTTTAATTCGTCCACATGGGTTCCCATGAGGAGTACGAATACTTTACCATGGTCACGATAGGTTTCCATCAAGTCACGCAATATGATAGGCGCTTGTGGAACCGTATCCACAAATGAAGGATAATCATCTATGATGAGCATGATCCGCTTGTCAAGACTTGCTTGAAAAACGCCACGCAATGCATCCTCTAAAGTCTTAAAAGACCCTGATGGCACCTTTAGTTCTCTCTCAATTGATCGAATATGAATGGACTCATTCGCCAAGCGTCCAAGCAAATATATGGTATGACCCTTGCCTAATCGAGCCTGTAATGCTCTAGCGATATACGTTTTACCAACGCTGTAAGGACCGTGTACAACACTCATTTCCATGCGGTCCTGATTGTATAGTTCCATTATGGCGTCAATGACCGCCTCATGGTTACTACATTTCATATAAGATCTCACCTCCCTTAAAATAGTTCTCAGGAGTTTATTATATCATATTTTAAATAAACTATAAAATATTTCTTGTAAATTTTAACAAATAGATAATGAATTCATTTTTTACACATAAAAAACTCTTTTCCCATTATGATATGTACCCCTTTTACTGGTTGTCCAGTAAAGAGGGTACATTATTACAAGAAAAGAGTTTCTATGCCTAATTTTACATTCTTATTATTAAAGCTTACAGTTGTAAGCCATATCTATCGGTCATTGCTAAATTTCATGAGCATGATGCGGCGCACCGATTCATCAAGCCGTGCTTCGGAAATGGTTCCATTCTCTACAGCCTGTGTTAACGCATCGTGAACTGCCTTGATATGCTTGGCATGCTTACAAAGGATAACCATGTCGCTGCCCGCATTGATGGTGCGCACCGCATAATCCTCTATGGACATACCAGCAACAGCAGCGCCGACCTCGATATCATCGGTCATCACCACGCCCTCAAAGCCCAGTTCATTCCGTAGCCAATCTGTAATGATTGGTTTAGATAGACTCACCGGATGATTCGCATCGATAGAGGGTAGTTTCACAGCATTCACCATAATCATAGGATGTTCGTCACGCGTCGCATCGATGAGCTGAGCAAATACGCGACCATCATCGTCCATGAGGCTCGCCTTCGACGCATCTAGTTTCATACCAGGCACCGTGTAATCAGCGCCGCCTGGAAAATATTGGTACCCCGTAAACACGCGATTCGCCGCATAGCGTTTAGTAATAGTCTCACCGATGCGCGCCGCCCGGTCCACATCGCTCGTGTACGAGTAAAACGAGTGGGTATTCACCATGACACCCAAATTGAGATTGAACCCAAGGTCGCGCATCTCAATGGCCGTGCGCGTCGCTAGACTCGACACCGCATCAAGCCCCTGCTTCGATAACAACTTAGGGTCCGTCCACGGTAGCATCAAATTAGGTCTATACTGCATGCGTTCTCGATTCATGGCGATGAACGGTGGCATAAGGCTCGACGTATTCGCAGTGTCTCGTATGCCTTTTGTGAAAGCCCGCACTTGTTCCTTAGATTCCATATTATCATTATCTAATACAATACCGCCTACGCGATATTTACGTACTAATTCTTTTTGTGACTCGTCAAATGTAGTGCCTTCTAGACCGATACACATTAACTGACCAATCTTATCCTCTTGTGACATCGTGCGCACACTGCGGTCCGCCTTTTCCGCAGCCGACGCATTCATAGCGGCAATCGCCTTATACCCTACGGGCGCACGGTCAGAACTTGCCATCGTACTTGGCTCCTCTCGACTACACCCTACAATGGTGCCCATCGTGACGATCGCCAAAACACCACAAGCTAGCCTCTTTACGAACTGCTTCATATCTCTCTACCCTCTATGACAGCTCAAATACAATCAAGTTACGGTTAGACCTCTGCCCCCCCAGTCATCAGTCTATTGTTAACACTTTATACATTCTATTATATACCATCTATTTCATTAATGCCTCATTAGAAGACCACAATTTCCAACCTGCTGATTTGCTGATTACGCATATTGATAGAAAGGAATGCATACAGATTACAAGTTAGAATTTTCTTCAGACAGCCTCATATATACAAAATAAAAACTGCAACCTAGTCATATATACTGTAACTGATACATTCTCAGTATACATAAGACTAAATTGCAGTTTTTAGGATTATTTACGAGTACGATTAGCCTCTGTTTCATCGGATTCAGATGTCGTACCTGTCGTTTGTTTCGATGTATTATGGAAGGTCATCACCGTTTTAGCCGCCACCTTTTTCACTGGGCCTGTTGGTAATACAATAGGTATTTGCGTGTTTACTTTCACAGGACCATTAGCAGGTACAGGGGCTTGAACCGGTGTCGATAAAGCCTTGACGATATTTGGTTGCGGTGCCGTTGGCGCTACAGATTGAGCCGCTGCTTGAGCTGCTACCGATTGTGATGCTGTTTGCTGTGCTACCACTGGTTTTGGTGCTTGTTTAGGTGCATCCGGTTGTTGACGTGCCACACGAGCCGCCGCCAAGATACCTGGATTGCGATATAATAACTGACCACCTTCGGTAGACAATTTTTGATCGTAATAATATACATCAGCGTTGTAATACTCACTGCCACTGGCCACATCATAACGCAAACCAATCATGGTGTACACCGTGAAATGTAGCAACCCATCCGGTTTACTGCGATCAATCGAATCGCGGTCCACGTACCAATTATTGCCATTATAGGTGAAAGCATAAATATCTTGCCGAGCATCGGCATTGGGTATAACAGATATAAACAGCGCTGCTACAAACATAGCCACTGCGCACATACGTTGAAACATGAGGCCTCCTCAATATGAAATACTACCTATCTTAATACTATATATATACATTAATATATACTAATGGTAGGTAGATTATGTAAGTATAAAAATGATTGTATACGATTTAACAACTTATTATACCACATTTTTTGAGATTGCGTTCCTCTGACATCCCTACTTGGAATTAGTATAGGCGTGTAGTATTGATAGGCCCCTTTGATACTGCTTCTAAAAATTAGAACAGGCCTGTAGTAATTTTCGAACCTTCGTACATACCCTTTTAAAATTAGAACACGCCTGTTCTAATTCTAGAGACACTATATAATTGATTAAGTTTATTTGGATTTGACGATATATATAATTTTCCTTATAATAAAAGAAGATAGCCAAGCGAGTAGTTCCGTCAGGCTCATCTCAAAAAATACGAAAGTGATGAAATGGCCTTTCAGTTACCTAGTTACCTTAGGATAACGAAGGGCTATTTGTCTTTTCCAAGACAAATAAGAGAAGCTAATTATAAAGAGAACTTTTGTTTTACGCAATAAGTATCTATAAATACAGATATACGAGTTAAAATTATAAAAGCCCCAGAGTACTAACGACTAATATATACAGCTATTAGTGCTCTGGGGCTATTTATATATCAACTATATCCTCAGATTGTTTTAGGTAAACATATCTTAGAATTTATGTGTAAATCCAGCGTTTACAGACCAACCTGCTTTATAGTCGCCAGATAATCCGGTGCTAATATCAGCATAAAGGCTGTTGTTAGCATTGATGCCATAGCGGCCACCGAATGCAAGGTCAGTCCATGTCCCTTTAAGGTCTTGTTCTGTTGATTTCATAGTAGAACCACTTGTGTATGTAGTTTTCACCGAGCCAGAGAAGGCGTGATTAACGCCGACACGAGTATAGATACTGCCTGAGCCAAAGGTCTTACCAATTTCAAGGCCAAGACCGCCAGCAGTGCTGCTTACGCCAGCTTGGTCTACATGCATGGTGCCTGCATTAAAGCTATCTCCACCAAAGTGAGTATAGCTCAATTGTGCTTGCGGTTCGATGTATACACCATTTTGTAATTTCACAGTTTTACCATAGCGAGCGCCGATAGTGTATGCATTAGCCTTCGTTTCGCCAGATAGGCTTTCACCAATTTCATTACGAGCTGTGAAAGTATTCGTTACACGACCAACTTGGGATTCAAGTTGAATGTATTGATCTCGGCCGAGGTCTTTCAAACCATAGGCGCCAACAGCAAAGGCCTTTTCTTTGCCAGAGCCATTAAATACATAATCATCATGGCCACGAAGGTAAGACACTTGACCGCCTACGGTCCAACCGCTACCAGTTTTAGCGTCGTAACCACCTTGAATGCGTGTATAGGTTGTGTCGGTATCAATACCTTGTGCATCATAGCTATATTGACCGCCACCGATATGGGCCCAAATACCTGTTGTTGCACCTTGTTGCAATGCACGAGGACGGTAAGTATTTGTTAATGTGCGCCAGCCGTTGATGTTGCTCATAATCGCAGAACGAGCACCACGCATATGAGGGGTATCATATGCCGTTGATTGGACTGGTGCCGGTTGCGGTGCTGGTGTTGGCGCCGGTTGCGGTACTGGTGTTGGTTGTGGCGCCGGTGTTGGCGTTGGTGCCGGTTGTGGCGCTGGTGCCGGTGTTGGCGTTGGCGCCGGTTGTGGCGCCGGTGTTGGTGTTGGCACTGGTTGCGGTGTAGGTGTTACTGTTGTATTACCGTACACATATTTACCTTGACCATTTTGATCCGCTTGCCATGTAATAGCACCTTCTTTAACATAGCCAGACGTTACTACCTTAAAACGACCAGATTCAGCACCTTCAGAAGCAATAGCTACTGTGCCTTCAAGGTTTCTTTCACCAGTCACATAGTTATGATAATACACCTTATGTGCAAGATTATCTAAAACCTTGTTTACATTATCCTCAGTAGACAAGTCTAATCCTTTGCGGCTAGTGTATAGATGAGCGCCAGCATTAGGGGCTGCACTTGTAATATGAATATCACCACCCCAGAAGGAATCAGCCGTTAAACCATTATATGTTGTGGTTGGCGGTGTATATTCTGGATCTTCGGTATCTGCATATTCATCATTAGGATCATAAATAAAATTTACATGGCCTTCGAGCTTATCAATATACAGTTTATTATGCTCATTTTGCTCTACCATATTTTGAAAATTTCGATTCGTAGAACCAACTAGTCGATGTACACGGCTAGGCATAGTACTACTATCAAGATTAGTGCCATCAAGACCACCTTGATACAATAACTCCCAATCCCCTCTTTCACCAAGGAACACATTGATATGATTATATTTTCTGTCATTTTCATCAGCTAAATTGAAAGCTAGCCCAGACCAATTGGATTCCTCACCATCTATACCGATATTAATGGTTGAGCTATGAATTGGATCATGTTTAACTATAACATCGCCTTCAACGAATATTTTATCACCCGTAAATTCGCCGTGATGATCATGGACGCCTATATTAATTGTGCCCCCTTGAGCAAGGGCAACAGGTGTATTCACTCTACCAGAATTATATACACCTTTTTTCAATTTAATGTCTCCACCATTTTTACTGGTAGCAAATGCACTATGACCATAGCCAATATTAGAATACCCGTCTTCAATAATAACCATACCACCATTCGCTACTATAGAAGATATATTTTTATCGTATTCTGGGAATACACGTATCATATCATCACTGTTAGCTACAAAATCTGTATTATCAGTATACGGAGCGGTATAGGCCGCATCTACCATCATATTAGGCATTACAGATCCAGCAATCGCCAGTGCCACAGCTAGCGATAGCTTTGCTTTACTTACATGTCTCATAAAAATCCTCTCACTCTCACAATATAAATAAACTATAAATTATCTTAAATTATAATTTATAGTTTGTCGTTTGTAAATATGAGAGAAATAAAATTAGTATAGACCTGTACTATCTGTTGATTCCATTAACATACTTTTTAAAATTAGTACAGGCCTGTAGTATTGCCTGGACCCTTTAATACCTCTCCTAAAAAATAGAACAGGCCTGTTCTATTTCTGGAGAGACCATATCAGGCTATCTTACAAATTAGAACAGGCCTGTTCTAATTCTAGAGACACTATATCAGGCTATCTTATTAATTACTACAGGCGTGTTCTAATTTAAAATCCCCTTGATAAGTACCGAGATACTCATCAAGGGGATTGTTTTAGTTATGGAAAAGACAAATAGCCCTTCGTTATCCTAGGATAGCTAGTGAGCTCAAGTCACATTTTACGCTTTAAATATAACGCCATTATGCTCTAGTTGTTCCACCGTTTTTTTACCAATGCCTGGTAGCATCAATACTTCTTGTTTAGTAACTGTTTTAAAATCAGCTACTGTGTATAGGCCAGCTTGTGAAAGTGTAATTTGTGCACCAAACCGTATATTGTCATATACCGGATTTCCTCGCACAGCCACACCTTTAGCAACCTCTACGGTACTCATATGAGCTGTCTCGCATTTTCCTATATAACTATCATTAGAGTACCGATTCACAACAATTAGACCGGTAACACATTCATACGCATCATATAAAGTCTGCCATAATGGGCTTTCAAAACTCACCAATTGAGTCGGTAAAAATGAGATAGCAGTATATAAGCTTATTAATTCTCGTGGATCAAAATCTATGTCAATCACTTGGTCTACCATATACATAATGGTCTCTAAATGGTCTTCCACAAAATCGTTCCACCGCGTTGCATCTTGTAATAACCAATCAATATCTTCATATTCGTCAACAAGATCTGCTAATACATCATAGGCAATCTTACTTTCACCACACTGCAAAGCCAATAAAATATACAAAATATGCATCGGCAACATGATATCCGGTGCCTGATTAAATGCATTTTGTATATCATCGCAACATGCGAGATAGCGCTGATACACCTTGCGACCACGATCCCAATTGGCAGCGCCACAACAAGCAACCATCATGTACACAAGGAATCCTGAATGATCTTGTTTGTCCCCGTGAAAGACAGGGGTGAAGCATGCAATTGCATCATTATACATATTGTATTCTAAATATATCATCCCCATGTCGATGAGGCAGCGCATATAAGGACGAGCCTCGATTATATGCCAATCCATTTTCTTAGGTTTTTTCAACGATTCTACTAGCTGTTTTAGCTGATGAAGTTGAAAACTTGGATGTAACTCAAGAGCTATAAGTTCCCGTTTAGCATCTACTTCGTCAGGGCATAACGCAAGAATCTTATTGTACAATTTCTTTGATTCCTCAGTCGTATCAGCCTCTTTTGCAGCCTCGTATAAATCACGTAATTTCATTTCTATCGTATCATTAAAATCACCACGATTATATTGAGTCATAAATGCTTCTATCAAATCCTCAATAGATTTGAATTCAGCCTCATGTTCAGATACAAATTGTTTCTGTAAACGTAATAATAACTCACTTTGAAAGCGAAACATAGAGTATCTCCTTATACATATAAACGTAAAAACACTACTTATCTGTAATATATCACGAGAGGGTATATTAATTCTAGAGGTAAGCCCTTGTTCTATTAATATCTCATCTGAAAATTAGTACAGACCTGTAGTATTGCCTGGACCATTTAATACCTCTCTTAAAAATTAGACCAGGCAAGTAATATTGGTTGCTCCCCTTAACACCTATCCTAAAAATTAGAACAGGCCTGTTCTATTTCTGGAGAGACCATATCAGGCTATCTTACTAATTAGAACACACCTGTTCTAATTCTAGAGACACTATATCAGGCTCGTCTTGCCAATTACTACAGGCGTGTTCTAATTTAAAATCCCCTTGATAAGAGTACCTAGATACTCATCAAGGGGATTGTGTTAGTTATGAACGATACCAATCATCATATTAGAATTGGTAGTTAAGGTCTACGCGGTAGTAGTTGGAAAGTTTTTCGTTATCGCCAGTAGCCTTGTTTGTTTTGTTATTAAATCCGTAGTATGCTGTTAAGCCCACGTTCTTTTGTAATGCGTAATCAGCAGTTAATAACCAGCCTTTGAAGCCTTGGTAGTTCCTTGCACTTGTACCAACTGGTGTAGCCATCCATGCGGTATTAGTTAGATCATATGCAATGTCCCATGTGGAGGATGCAGCGCCTAAGTTTTGGCCGAAGTTGAAGTATTGTGCTTTTACGTCCCAAGAACCGCGTTTTGCTTGGTCGTAGTCACCATAGCCAAGGCCAGCAGTCCATGCAGAACCGTGAGAAACGCCAGCAGCTTTCACCCATTCGCCACCAACCCAAACTTTATCAAAGTTCATGTCTGTGCTGAAGCCATACATGTTTCTAAGTGCGTCACCACTAGATTTGTGCGCATTTCTACGCGCATAGAAGCCACCAAGGTTTACATGTTTATTAAGTTGACCTTTAACGCCTGCATAGGTGAAAGTTTTGTTAGATTTTTTAGTTAAGCCGTCAAAAGCGCCTGCCACAGCATAGCCGTAGGCTGCTTGGAATTGAACTTTGTCGTTGCCTGCATTGAATTGAACGCCGTCGAATGTGTCATCGTAAATCAAACCGTTGCCGAGCATTTGATCGAAGCGACCAGCTTTCACAGACACGCGTTCACCAAATTTGTGATTTACATAAGCGCGATCGATAGTAGCCGTTGCATTGCCACCATTAGTCGCATCGCCAAATTCAAAGTCCCCAGAAGTTACGCGAACGACAGCGTCTGTGCGGTCATTGACCTTTGCGTTGAACTGAATGCGAGCACGCGCGTCGAATTGGGAACCTTTGCTGTAATCGCCCATAGCGTTTACATAGTTACCATCTTTCTTTTGGGAACCAAGATAACGAAGACGCATATCTCCGGTTACTTTCACATTACCCACGCGGTCCTCTAAACGGGCCACGCGAACGCCCAAGTTATTTAATTCGTTAGAGAATTCATCAGCCAAACGGTTAATCAAGGCTTGTTGTTCCGCATTCGCACGATCTTGGTTAGCAAGCGCTTTCGCCACCATTTGTGCTACTTGGAAACGAGTAATACCATTTTCGCCTCTGAAAGTCCCATCTGGATAGCCAGTGATGATGCCAGTGCTAGCCAATTGAGACACGGCTTGGTACGCCCAAGAATCAGGGGTTACATCGGAAAATGGGTTCGCTGCAAACGCAGTTGTTACACCCAGCACAGCTGTTGCTGCAAAGATAGCGGCAAATTGTTTTTTCATAACTATACCTCTCTCCAAAAAAGAACCATACACATCTGCAATTCGGCCCTACTAACACTGTATCTCCCTAACCCCTTATAAGTGATAACCGTTATATACAGAATATAACATAAGTATAACATACCATAACAAATATTTTATATTTTAGAATAAAGTTCATTGCATTTTCATAGGATTGTAAAGGTAATCTCAACAGCTATAGAAAAACCGCAAATATAACAAAAAAGATGACGAAATATACATTTTGCCATCTTATTTCGCCATCTTTTTACATTATATTAAGTTGTGCCAATCTATTTGATTAGAATTGGTAATTTAGCTCTACGCGGTAGTAGTTTGGTAAGTATTCATTAAGGGAACCATCGATACGATGTGTTCTATTTTTGAATCCATAGTATGCGTTGAGGCTCACGTTATCTTGCAATGCGTAGTCCACAGTGGCCATCCAGCCTCTAAAGCCACGATATGTAGTGGTAACAGATGGTGGTGTTGCATTATAATCCCAATGGTAATTATTGGCATCAAATGGGAAATTCCACTTGGATCCATAGGACGCTAAGTTTTGATCAAAGCTAAAGTATTGCGCTTTTACATCCCACGTGCCTTTTTTCGCGGCGTTGTAATTACCATAACCGATGCCCGCAGTCCAAGCATGGCTATGTGCGGTGCCAACCGCTTTTGCCCATTCACCGCCAACCCAAAGTTTATTAAAATTCATATCCGTGCTTAAACCATACAAATTACCATATGTATTATAATAACCGGATGTATCTCTTCTATGGCGAGAGTAGAACACACCCACATCGATATGCTTATTTAATCTACCTTTAAGGCCTGCATAATTATATTGATCACGGTCTGGCAAGAAACGAGTTTCATTATGCTCTGCCGTCGCATAGCCATGGGCTAATTGAAGTTGAACCTTGTCGTTACCCGTGTTGAACTGAATACCATCGAATGTATCATCATACAATAAACCATTGCCGATGACTTGATTAAAACGGCCCACCTTCACAGACGTATGTTTGCCAAATTGATGATTTACATACCCCCGATCCAGTGTAAGAGCGGATTCGAATTCACCGCCGTCGCCGAATTCCATTTGATAGGTTCTAAAGCGAGCCACTACATCGGTGCGGTCATTGACCTTTGCATTAAATTGCACACGACCACGGATATCAAATTTAGATGGCTTGTAATATTGACCGGCTTGCCCTACTAATACGCCATTTTTCGTAAAGGAATGACGCAATAAAAACTGCACATCACCGGAAACTTTCACATTACCTGTGCGGTCCTCTAAACGAGCCACGCGAACGCCTAAATTATTCAATTCATTGGAAAATTCATCGGCTAAGCGATTAATCATCGCCTGCTGTTCCGCATTGGCACGGTCCTGATTGGCCATGGCCTTCGCAATCATTTGAGCCATTTCAAAACGGGTAATATCTTTTTGGCCTTTGAACGTCCCATCTGGATAGCCATTAATAATGCCCGCACTCGCCAATTGAGATACGGATTGATACGCCCAAGAATCTGGCGTTACATCAGAAAATGGATTCTCTGCGAATACCGTCGTCGTACCTAACACGGCCATTGTGGCCAACATCGTTGCAAAGTGTTTTTTCATAATCTAACCCTCTCCATAAACACAATACATTCTGTTATTAATATACTTTTATTAATAACATATATACATTACACAACACATATACATTAGGACATCACATTAGAATTGATAATTAAGCTCCACGCGATAGTAGTTAGCCAAGGATCGCTTATAACTAGCAAGTTCAGGTTTTGTTTTACCTTTGAACCCAGCATATACACTAAAACCTAGATTATCTTGCAATGCATAATCTACAGTACCGAGCCAACCTTTATAACCATGGAACCACAAGTGTCCATCACTTTTAACTTGTGTTGAATCATAGGCAAGGTTCCATTTAGAGGACACAGCGCCCATCATCTCATCAATATTGAAATATTGGGCTTTCACATCCCAAGTGCCTTTTTTTGCTATGTCATACTGACCATAGCCTGCACCGGCAGTCCAGCCTGTACTGTGGTCCGTATGAGCTGCTTTCAACCATTCGCCTCCAATCCAAACCTTATCAAAATTAATATCGGTATGGAAACCATAGAACTTTCTAAATGTGAAGCCCATATTATATGGTGAGTTCATACGAGCATAGAAACCACCCATGCTGATATGTTTATTTGGCTGACCTTTGAGGCTAGCATAGGTAACGGTATCATTCATATCTGCGGAGGTATTGGTAAACATTCCTTTTAAGAAATAGCCATGGGCCCCTTGGAATTGAATTTTATCGTTGCCGATGTTAATTTGAGCACCATCAAATGCATCGTCATAGAAATAACCATTGCCGATGACTTGGTTAAAGCGACCTACTTTTGCAGATACATGTTTGCCAAATCGATGATCCACATAAGCACGGTCGATGTAAGCTGCTCCAGTCGATTCACCTGTATAATCATCGTAAGTATTACCAAATTCAATAGAATCGGTCGTCATACGCACTACCGCATCAGTCTTGTCGTTAATCTTCGCATTGAATTGAACACGTGCACGCATATCAAATTGGGACTTTTTGCTATACTCCCCTTGGGTTCTTATGAAACCATCGTCCGTATCTTTAGTGCCAAGATACCGCAACCGTACATCGCCGGTTACTTTCACATTGCCCACGCGATCCTCTAAGCGGTTAACGCGAACACCTAAATTATTCAACTCATTAGAAAATTCATCGGCTAGACGATTGATCATCGCTTGTTGCTCCGCATTTGCACGGTCTTGATTAGCCATGGCCTTTGCAATCATTTGGGCCATTTCGAAACGGGTCATATCCTTTTGGCCTTTGAAAGTCCCATCTGGATAGCCATTAATAATGCCCGCACTCGCCAATTGAGACACGGATTGATACGCCCAAGAATCTGGTGTTACATCAGAAAATGGATTAGCGCCGAAGGCAGTCGTTACACCCAACACAGCTGTTGCTGCCAACATAGCAGCCAATTGATGTTTCATAAATACCTCTCTTATACAGAAACTATATGTTACACACGCTATAGTCGCATAAATTAATATATAAGTACCCTCGTTCCCCTTATATACACATCATACAACCATAATATTACTTTCTAGTATAACAATGAGAGATAAATAATCGATAATCAGAGAATAAAATATTCATATTATTTTCATTTTTACACAAATATTACATAAAAAAGCTGTCCCCAAATATGATTAAATCACATTTTAGGACAGCTTTATAATGCATTATATAAAGATTATATATCACATATTTTTATTCATACAGAATCATGTAATATGTCATCAATAATTTGACCTATATTACTAGTAATTTTACCTTTGCAATCATTAATATCTTGATTCAAAAAGCGCTCTTCTTCTATAGCAATAGTAACAAACTCAGCTAATTTACCTATTGCAGTATTACTTTTTGAATCTATACCAGCCCGTTCTTTTAATATGGTATAGGCTAATTTATTCTTTAATCCTTTTGGGGATAAAAATTCCGAAGCATTTGGCACAATATATTCAGAAAATCCATTTTCGTAATGAAGCAATAAAAATAATTCAAAACAAGGATTAGTAACACCTACAACAAATTTTTCTTGCCTAGCATTTTCAAGAATATCAGAGTAATGAGGTTGCCCACGTTCAAAAACATCCGCATCGAATACGACGACAATAGTATCTCTTTCACCGTCAAAACAATCTCTAGTTTTATACTCACTCCCAAATTTAACTAATCGTTTAGGTGCAGATATACTCACATCACCTTCGGTTCGCTCTAAAATGCTTATATCAATAAAAGGATGTATGCCTAACTTTCTTCGAATTTTCATTAAGTGCTTAAAATAGGCTACTTCCGTTACACTACCTTCACACAAAAATATATACTTCTTTAAAGGTTCTACTTCTTCTTTATCATCTCGTACATTCCAATTAGAAAATTCTCGAAGGCCCATAATTACTCTCCTTTAATGGACACAATAGAAGATAACACCGGTATAGCACCATATCGCCCTTCTAAATAAGCTTTGCTCAATTTGGTATCATAGCGTTCCTTGAATTTAGCAAGAGAATAAATGTGACTACAGTTTTCATGATCTCGTTCTATAAACCAAATTTCATCACGTCTAAATAATTTCAAATCCATAATACTTGATTCATGAGTAGTAAATAGTAATTGTGTATCAGAATTCTTATGAGTTTCCATAAACAGTTCTAGGAAATGTTTCGTAAGATTAGGATGTAAGCTACGTTCTAATTCATCGATAATATACACCATATGATCTTTATTAGATAATATTAAATCCAATAAATCAAAGATACGCTGTGTCCCATCAGATTCTTCTTTGAAAGAAAAATCGAATGGTGATTCACCATGGTGTAAACATAAAGTCGTAATGTCAGGATGTTCTATATCTTGAAAGTCTATAGCAAAAAACGTATCATGACTACGCATCGTCAATTTGCCACCTTTGAATTCTGTAGTACTTAATTTAATTTTCTCTATCAAATTATTATAGACTTCTATCGGTAAGGACTGTTTTAATTCCTCTTGTGTAATTTTCTTTATCGCCACATTACTAATACCGGTGTCAAAATCAGCAAGTAACTCGCTAATTTTTTCTAGTGAGCCTTCTTGGTAGTAATACGAAAAATTATTAAGAATCGTACTCGGTGTAATAATTACAATATGATTACACAACCAATCATAGATTTCAAATAAAATCGCTAAGTCTTGTAATTTATTTATATCTTTACCATGATTCATAACGCCTAAAAATAAACGATTTTGATCTTGTTGAGCAAAATCCTCGGCATATATGGTAAATCTAATTTTAGCATCCTTTGTTAACTTTAAAGATCCCAACGTAGGCATTGCATTCTCTACTTCGAATAAAAGCTTAGCAGACCCATGTGGCCGTAATTCATATAGCCATTCTCCCGTTATTCTTCCTTCAGATAATAATACGGAAAAACCATATGCATAAAATTTCCCATTAAGTGTAAATTGTAACTCAAATTCACTATCTGTATGTTCATTTTCCGCTTTTGTACGAGAAAAAAATAATCTTGATTCAAAAGGTAATCCATGTTGCAAAGTCCACTGCATAAATCGCAAGATTTCAACCAAATTAGATTTTCCTGATGCATTAGCACCATAAATAACAGCATTCTTTAATATTTTAGTATCTTTAATTTTCCGAACATGACCTGTATGAGTTTGAATCTTACTAGAGGATATCATTGATAAACGTTCTGTTTTATCAAATGATTTAAAATTACTTGCACTAATATTTACTAACATAATTCACCTCCAACTACTCTCATCATACATAAACCAAATATATTTTTCAATATTATTTTACTTATTTGACGAAAAAATCGTTAAATAATATATATTTTGTAACATAAATAATCAAATATTTAAATTTAACAATAAAAAAGGGCTATAACTAAACTGCAGTAAAAAACGCATCTGTTACAAACCCATTTCTACATAAAGATATATAATTCCTGCCTAAATAGAAAATTTATTTCTTATGTTCTTCATCCCTAGAAGAAATTAGCTCATTAACCAAAAGAAATAATATATTAATACTATTATCATCCAGTACATCCATTATTATCTTCACTAAAATTTCTCTTAAGTCTTTTGATTTATTACTCCCTTGTAACATATGTAAAATAGGTATAGCCTGCTTAAGATAAACTTCATAAACCTCATGTTCTTTAGCTGTATCCTTTACAAATACATTAAAATCATTTGATGTCCAAATCTTATCATATGATGGAAAGTTAGTATTTAGAAATATAGTTGTACTATATAAATTACAATTAGGTCTAGATCTAAACCGCCGTTGAAGATGTTCATGCTTTATGACTTCAATAGAAGGATCACAATATTTGTGTAATGTATATAAACCAATTCCAATAATCCTAAAAATAGTATCCGCAAAATCTCTTGTCTGCTCCTTTTTAGGAAATTCTCCTTGATGAACAATATGATTTCTAAATTTTCGATGTGTATCTTTAAGAACAGGTGGCTTTTCTATTGAGGTTAACTCTATATATGTATCCTTAAATAAATCTTCTTGTCTTTTACTCCTATCTTTAATAGGTAACCAGATTTCTTCAAAAAACTTCTCACTACTATACCCATTATGATGAAATACAACTTGTAAGAAAAATTCATAGAATCGTTCCAATGCTGCCGCACAATTAATCACACAAGCTCTAAAGTTATTTTCTAGAAATTCATGAATTGCTAATTTATATAACATTTCAAAGCGTTCTATTTGTAGTACATAAAAGCATTGATGACCTTTTGAACAAGTATATTCATATGTAATTTGATTTGTTATAATAATATCTCTTTGTTCAATAGAGGGAATAAAATTCCCTTTTTCTCTATTTTCTTGATCACATTGAGGACATGTAAATGGAAGTTTCATATAAAAGATACCTTCTAATTCAAAGTTGATGATATTCTAAACTAAAGGGCTGCAACAGAATGTGGTTTTACCACATTCTAGTTGCAGCCCTTTGCATATTCTTAAACTACACTAATCTACGAGATTAGAATTGGTAGTTAAGGTCAACACGGTAGTAGTTGGATAATTTATCGTTAGTACCTGTTGCTTTATTTGTTTTGTTGTTGAAGCCATAGTATGCAGTCAAACCAACATTGTCTTGCAATGCATAGTTAGCAGTTGCCAACCAGCCTTTGAAGCCCTTAAAGTTATTATTAGTGCCTGTTGCATCTGTTTGACTGAAATCATAAGCAATATCCCATGTAGAAGATACAGCACCCATGTATTGACCGAAGTTAAAGTATTGAGCTTTTACATCCCAAGTACCTTTTTTAGCTTGGTCATATGCACCATAACCAATACCTGCTGTCCAAGCAGAACCTTTAGTCATACCAGCGCCTTTAACGTATTCTCCACCAATCCAAACTTTATCAAAGTTTACATCTGTGCTGAAGCCATACAAGTTTTTGAAATCTGTATTATCAGATTTATGTTTATTATTGCGTGCATAGAAACCACCAAGGTTAACATGTTTATTCAAATCACCTTTGATGCTTGCATATGTAAATGTATTATTTTCTAATTGAGTTTTGCCTTCAACTGCACCTTCTACTGCATAACCGTAAGCAGCTTGGAATTGTACTTTATCGTTGCCTGCGTTGAATTGAACACCATCAAAACCATCATCATAAATCAAGCCATTACCGATAGTTTGATCGAAACGACCAGCTTTCACAGATACACGTTCACCAAATTTATGGTTTACATAAGCGCGATCGATGGAAGCAGATGCAGTGCTACTAGCATCACCCAATTCAAAATCACCAGAAGTCATACGAACAACAGCTTCTGTACGGTCATTTACTTTTGCGTTGAATTGAACGCGTGCACGAGCGTCAAATTTGGAATGTTTGCTGTAATCACCATCAGCAGTTACATAATGGCCATTTTTTTCTTGAGCACCAAGATAACGAAAACGCATATCGCCAGTTACTTTTACGTTACCAACGCGGTCTTCCAAACGAGCTACACGAACGCCCAAGTTGTTCAATTCGTTGGAGAATTCATCAGCCAAACGATTAATCATAGCTTGTTGTTCAGCATTAGCGCGGTCTTGGTTAGCCATAGCTTTTGCTACCATTTGAGCCATTTCGTAACGAGTGATATCATTTTGGCCTTTGAAAGTACCATCTGGATAACCGTTAACGATACCAGCTGCTGCCAATTGGGAAACTGCTTGGTATGCCCAAGAATCAGGAGTTACATCGGAGAATGGGTTAGCTGCAAATGCTGTAGTTACACCCAAAACTGCTGTTGCTGCAAAAATTGCTGCAAATTGTTTTTTCATAATACAATACCTCTTCTTTACACTAAAAACAATTACTATACAATCTTGCAAAGCAATACGCTTATCCCTATGTGTCCATGTTTCCATACAAATAATACGTATACCTTTACAAGATATACGTATACTGTATCATATAGAGATTAAATATCATTTAAATATTCATGAAATTTTCATTCATTTTTTATTTTATAGGTTACTTACTTCTTTCAATAAGTTTTCCCATTGTCCCCAAATGGATTCAGGGCTGAATTGTTTCATACGATCACGTCCGGCTTGGCCCATAGTAACGCGAAGGTTTTGATCTTGCATCAATCGTTCCAAGGCCTCCGTCAATGGTGTTACCCCATCATCACATAAGATGCCTGTTTCCCCATCGATGATAAGTTCATTAACAGCAGAGCAGGATTTATAGCCAATTGCTGGCAAGCCCATGCTCATCGCTTCTCCCAGTGAAAGCCCAAATCCTTCATAGGCGCTTGGAAAGGCAAATATATCTGCCGTAACGAGTACACTTGGTACATCGGTTGTCGTCCCCATAAAATGAACACGGTCTCCAAGTCCCGCCTTGGATACGATCATATCCAATTCTTTCTTGTAAATCTTGCGGTCCTCTTGGCCCCATAACTCGATATCCCAGTTTGGATACTTCCCGGCCAATGGTGCAAATGCCTCAATCAATAAATGTGGTCGTTTATGATTCTTATCGAGTCGCGCTACAAATACGATTTTGTAACGGTCTTTTAGCTGTGAAAGCTCCGCCTGCTCTGCATATTGTGGAATGGCATTGCCAATTACAACAGTCTTAGCCTCTGGCAGGTGGTTTTTAATATGAGATTCAAAGGATGGCAATAATACTTGGTTTACCGTACTCTTTGCAACTGCTTCAACCTCTTCTACAGGATAAGTATTAAAATAATCCTCAGGGTCGCCATGGCTCATGGTGATAACAGGAATATTTGTTTTCAAATCCAGCAATAACGCCTTTGAGGCTGCTGGTTGATATGACACGATTACGTCCGGCTTAGTTCGATCTAATACAGACTGAAGATGACCTAGTAAATACTTCTTCGTAAACTCATTATTCACACCACGAGCTTTACGCTTATCAAAGGCGCGCAAAATCTCCCGTTTTGCCTTATACCAAAGAGGAATAGAATGACTTTCACCCTCATAATGACATAGATCATACGCCTCGATGCCCGCATCAAGAGGATAATAAAAATCCCCTGTCTGCACATCGCTATATACAAGGCTCACCTCGTGGCCACGGCGCTGCATCTCATTGGCAAACGCAGCCGTCACCTTAGCAAGGCCGCCCGTATCGCCTACCATCTTTGTTAAATTTGCTAATAAAATACGCATTACACTCACCTTTTTATTGCTTCTGTCTTTTTCTGTCTGCCTACTGTCTTCTTCTGTCTTCATAATAAACACTATATATAGATTAAATATGATATCTAAATACTAAATATAGTATCCAAATAATATAGAATGAAATGTTCTGTCTTTTTCTGTCTTCCTTCTGTCTTCTTCTGTCTACTTTTTAGTATTCTAGCATATTTCTATCATAAATTTAATTTATAATACTGTCGTTTATCTCTTGGACTTGATCCAAACCATTCTACAATACCTAATGCTCTAATATTCCCTAAAATTTTAATAAGACGATACTTAAGTCCCTAAAAAAACTATCTATTTGCAACTAATTGACGTAAAAATGGCCCTACATTAGTACATTGATTATCATAACTCAACTCTTGTATAGCACTCGTATTGTTGAAAGCTGTCTCAATAGGATGTTCAGCTGAAGATATAATCCTATCTAATTGAACACTATTACCTTTTTTATAAGGTTCATTCAAACAATTAGATAATACTCGTCTATACCGAGCATTATCTGTATCAGCATCAACAGGTCTAGCCGTCATATTTTGATAATGAGCTAATAACCAAACCTCGAAAGCAACATTTGAAAATATTAATTCAACATTCTGCCTTTGATTGGCTTCACGTTGAATATGCTCAAACTCAGCTCTAGATATATTGTCTCTATCAATAATAATATAATAATTCGAATATTGTTTTCGCATAGCTGTCTCAAAACTATTGGCCTCACTCATACCAAAGGATACAGCTTGACCACCACTAGGTGTAACCCTTTTAACATCCTTGGCGGACATTTTATATCGTTGCAATATATTCTTAAAATATACTTCCTCAGTTTCGCCATCAACAATCAGTAAATTTTTTAATTGCTTGACCTTGCTCTTAGACTGTCTCGCCATGATGAGCATCCTCCTCATGATCACTAATGCCCAATATATCTTTCATCATCGCATCATTGATAATTTGATCCGCACCATATAAACCATCTTGATAGTTCTTTTTAATATCTTTGATACTTTGCTCATTAAAATCAAATGCACTATCTAATGTAGATACACCATCATAACTCTTATCTACGAACCAAATTTGGTCCGTTCTAAGCGGAGCATCTAATATATCTGTATCATGAGTAGTAGCGATTAATTGTGTAGCAGTACGATTCCATTCATTAAAAATGCGTAATAGAATATTCACTAATTTAGGATGTAAAGAACGATCAAATTCATCAATCAAAAATAACTTAGAATTATTTTGATTTTCTAGAATTGTCATTATAAGTAAGAGGAAAATACGCGTTCCTATACTCTCTGCTTCATAATCAACTTTAAAACTAATATTGTCTGGCCCTTCATGTTCACAGTGGAGCAATAATACCTTTTCAGATTTATCAGGATCATTCGAAATAGGTACAATTACTTCTTGAGTTTTAATATCCTTAATATTAAAATCTGCTGCCCTTAGAAAATATAGTACCTTTTCTTTTAACTCTGGATTCGTATGTAAGGGTCTAAATAATTTTTGATTACGTAAATTATTATTTATAAGATTTGGCGTGAGAATATCTTGTGCAAACCATTCATAAGCCTCTTTTGCCTCTGGTACATTATTGGTTTGTGCAAAAAATAACAACGGCTGGTTTCCTCTTAATGACTCCTTTAAATCCTTTATTAATGGAGGCATAGTAATCTCATCAACAGTTCTTTTAAAAATAACATTACTATTCATAGTCAAGCATTCACTAATAATAGTATCCCAATCATAATTGAGTTCATAATAATACAAATTACCATTCTTAGTAAAATGTATCTTAAAATTTGTATCACCTAACTCATTAGCAAACGTATCAATAGGCAATGTAACTAAGTTTGAAGGTGTACCATCTACTACAATCTGTCTAAGTAATTGGAATGCACGAATCACATTAGTTTTACCTGATGCATTACCACCAAAAATAAATGAAGATTTAACTACTTCTATCTCATCTGATGATATGGTATTTTCTTCGGCATAATCGGTTATACCTTCACCAACCTCCATAGAGAAGGTAACCTCATCCTTAAAAGATCGAACATTTTTAAAAGAAAAATCTATAAGCAATATATCACCACCTAATAAAATACATATTTAAACCCAATATAACGTATTTAACATATAATTTTGTTAAATAATTCAATCCAACTATTTACATAATCAGAATTATCATCAATATCCGAAATTTTCTTTTTTGCCAGTTTAGCGAGTTCAACTTTATAGCCGTTAGGTAAAACGATATTCTTTTCATCTGCAATATGCTCTAATTGTGGTATTAAAGGCTCATTCTTATTATATATATCATCTTCAAAATCAAACTCATCTAAATCCTTGAAAAGCTTATTAATACCTTTACTTAAGCAATTATAAGGTATCATATCCTCAATCTCTACATTATCTCTATCTAAAATTTCGCCAATAGAAATAATTTTCTTCTGTTCATCTTTATATACATCCTTCAATAAGTTATTCTTAAAACTCTTACCACTTTCATCAGAATCTAAAATTACAAATGGTAGTTCTCCCGTGCTAGATAATAAACTAGCTAATGAACGTACACCCTTTACACCTCCAGACGGTATAAATACAATTTCTTTTTGAGGATTTATTTTTTTATTTGCAATTAGAAATGCTTTGATTGCATGCAAATAGTATTGATCAGATGCCCCTTCAACTATAACTGGTTGACATCCATGTAATAAGACATCTGAAACAGTGAGCCCCAATGCAGCATGAACAGCATAAATTGATTTATCTTTCTTAGGATCTGTATTAGCACGTAAATCATTTGACAATACGGTATGCCCTGTATTATCTACATATGCCAATTTAACATTATCTATATTTTCAGTATCCACTAAAAATGGAGAATGTGTTGTATGAATAATTTGATTATCTTGTGAAAGTCCCCTAAAGAAAGCTAGTAAATCCTTTTGTGCTAATGGATGTAATGATAATCCAGCTTCATCTAATAATAAGATAGAATTCTTTAGTGATTCCTTTGTTTCAACTAAAAAAGTTAAGTAAAAACTTAAAAACCATTGTAACCCTGTACTGCGGTTATCCAACGAAATTTTTTCTGGTCTCAAATTATCAGAAACCCAAATTTTAAAGAAGTTACCATCTACTTGTAAATCAAATAAATAATTCCCCTGTTTCCACCAACGTTTAAAATTATCCGTTAATTTAGCTGATGCAGAACTTAATAAAATCTGTCTTTCAGCTTTTCGTTTAGCATATTCATTAATTTCACCCTCTGATAAACTTTGATTATCACGCCCTAATTGTAATATCTCATCTGGATTTAGGTTAATAAATTCAAAAAGAACTTTTAAAGTTCTAGCCTTTGCAGCTGCAATTCCTGATATATCAGTTCTATTTAAGTTCTGAACAACATGCGGTAAAAATATCTCAGAATCTAAATTCCCATAATTTGAATAATAAACAAATGTAGGCAATTCATCACGTAATAAGTTCCATACTTCTTCTATTTTATTAATAGGTTTTATTTTTATTTTTTCTATCACTAAATCTAAAAGACCCAACAAATCAGAAAAAATATCCCCTATAGTCTCATAGTTATTCAATGTATCTACTAACTGTTTTTTATACGCGCTTAACTCTTCGTATTTAGAATAATCGATACCATTATCATCAGTATTTTTGATTTTATCTAATAATACAAAAATATTACTATACTCATCTTTATTTAGCTGATTGCTGATTTTACTAATTTCATTAATAATATCTAAAAGACTACATTTTTCAACAGATTTTTCATCTTTAAACTGATAAATATAATGTCCATTATATTTACGTGCTAAATAAAGAATTTTAAATTCTTCCTCAGAATGAAGTGTTAATTCTGAAAGCTTTTTACATAAATCATCATCTAATTCAAAATATGTTTCTATAAATATAATATTTTTATAGTTATTTCTCCACTCTGCGTATTTATTACGTGGTAAATCCTCAATTAAATTAATCTCACCATCACGAGCAGGGTTCAATTTCCATAATGCTATTAGAGAATTAGATTTTCCAGATTCATTAACCCCTATAATATTAGTAACCTCACCACAATCTATCCATGTACTATCTTCTATAGATCTAAAATCTTTAATTCTGAATTTAATTAACTTCATAACTGAACTCCCCTATACTGATATTTATTTTAATCAATAAATTAATATCTTCTATCGCTATAAATTATTTAACTACATCTATTCCAATAATAGTTATTACACTCTCATATAATCCGATAATTTATAGCGTTTAGTACCCTAAAATAACTAACCTATATTTATTATTTAATAAATACAGATTATATCTGTTCTTATCATTATTAATGTAATTATAGCATATTAATTAATAAGCTACGGTCCATATTTACCGTATCAATATAATTTTCAATACTAAAAAGAAGGCCTTAATTAAGACCTTCTCATATAATATTTATTGAATTTTATAATTTTCCCTAATTTCAATATTTCCAATTATATATATTTCTTTATAACATCTTAGGAAACTAATTTATTTATTAGCCTTAAAATATTCATACGTTTTATATAATCCATCATGTAGATTAAAAGTAGTCTTAAAGGATAAATCCTTCTGAGCCTTTTTATTGTTTAATCTAGAATGTCTGATATCTCCAATTCTTTCACACTCATAAGAGATATCTATTTTGCTATTACTAATACATTTAAATTCATTAATAATAGAATTAATTGAACTAGCAATATTAGTACTTATGTTATAAATGCCTGTAATATTATTTTCTAAACCTAATATATTGGCTTCCACAACATCATCTACATAAATAAAATCCCTTGTCTGGTCACCATCACCATATACAGTTATAGGTAATCCATTTGCAATGGCCTTTGCAAATATACTAATAACGCCACCTTCACCGCCATTACCTTGTCTTGGACCATATACATTAGAGTATCGATAACAAATATAATTTAAATCATAGGCTTCATGATAAATGCGAAGATAATGTTCTGTCGTTAATTTAGTTAATCCATAGAAGGAGGTTGGTGTACCAATCATAGACTCATCTAATGGTAATGTATCTAAATTCCCATAAATAGCTGCTGATGAAGGCATTAATAGTTTCTTTACACCACATTTAACAGCTGCATCTAATACATTAATTAACCCCATTAAATTTACATCACAATCCAATTTAGGATTATTCATAGACACAGAAACTTCTGTCTGAGCAGCTTCATGAAATATGTATTCTGGTTTAAATTCACATATAGTAGAACTTAAATTTGAATCTCTAATATCCATTTCGATAAACTGAGCTTTAGAATTAACAAATTCCCTAGTTCCACTAGATAGATTATCTATCACTAAAACTGTGTGTCCATCATTAATCAAACGATCGACTAGATGAGAACCTATAAACCCTGCACCACCCGTTACACATATATTCATAACCTATTCCCCTTATAATTATTTAGCATTACTAATAACCGGCTTTTCTGAAAGCATATCTATAGGTTCTATACGTTGATTGGTAACCGTTATTTCCATTTCTTTTGATACAACATCATATGAACAATGCTCTTCTACATATTTTGAAGAACATTTTCCCAGTTTTTTTCGTAAATCAATATTATCAAATAGTTTAGAGACTTTTTCTACATAAGCATTCACATCTTTGACAGGCACTCTATATCCAGTCACATCATCAAAGATAAGATCATTATTCCCACCAATATCAGAGCATACGGTAGCTAAACCACTACTCATAGCTTCTAATAAAGATGTAGGTAATCCTTCATGCTCAGATGGAAAAATATATACATCAGACAGTCTATGGTATGGTGTAACATCATCAACTTCACCGACCACAATAATCGAATTATTACATTGCTCACTTACGCTTCGAGCCTCATCTAATAATGTATTATCACCACCACCAACTATATAGAATTTACTATCTGGATAGTGTTCATATATTTGTTTCCAAACCTCTAAAGCTATAAGAATTCCTTTATTAGGTGCTACACGAGCACAGAATAATAAATTAGGAATAACGCTATCTAAGCCTGCTTGTTGTTTTGCTATACATCTATCTTCATAGGAAACAAAAGGATATTTCTTTATATCGATACCATGTGGAATAACCGATATTTTATCTGGATTGATATGAGCATCTTTAATAAAACTTTCTTTAATTTCATGTGTTGTAGCAATATAATTATCACAAGATGCAAATAATTTTTCTCTAAATGATTGCTTATTATTAAATACTTCAGCCTTCCCCGTTAAAGCTAATGTAATAGGCTTACCTGTCAATTTAGCATATAATATAGCCCATACTGAAAATTTAGGTCTTCCTATAATATAAAAAGCATCAGTTTTACGGTGCGTTGTTAATAATCGTAAAAATATTTCAAGCCATCTGATTAATCCATGTAATCTGACTAGATCAATACAACCATCATATAATTCACGAACTTTAGTAAACCAATACTTTTTCTTAGCCATAATTGTTACATGATGGCCTAATCGAATCAATTCTTTTGCATGATTTAAACCATGTTTTTCACCACCACTTTGATTCGGCATCCCTGATTTATCGAATTTTTTTCCTATCGCAAAATCTTTTATTAGTAATACTATATTCATAATATATTATTTTCCCTTTTTACTAAACACTATTTATCCATATAGTTTCTTAAAATTAAATCTAATTTATATGACAATTCACGATAATTAAATGCACTTCTAGCATAATCTTGACTCTTATTACAATTAATTAATAAATTATCATTCTTCATAGCATTAATTAACTGTTGTGCAAGATCATCAGCATTACCATTTTCTACAATAATGCCACAAGACCCCCTATTCGTTGTATCTAGCGCAAAATCACTATAATTAGTAATTATTGGATAAGCACCAAAATACATAGATTCTAATGTAGATATACAGGCTCCCTCACTACGACTAGTCATACATATAATTTTAGCTTTTCTCCCATAGGTATATAATTCATTACGATGTGTAACAGAACCCACCATTATAATCGAATCAGCTATATTAGGATTAGATACTTTAAAATGATGTACCTCATTAATAAATTCTTGAGTAGATGGACCAATTAATAAAAATTTCCACTGTTTTACTAATGATTCTGGTATTTTTTCTATAGCCCGTAATAATAACGGACTATTTTTCTCCGGAATACCTAAACGTCCTATTGTTACAATACTATTTTCCTTTGATAATGTATCAATACCATCAACATCTATATCTATAAGTGAAACCCCATTAGGCAAATATTCTATACGATTTTTAAACACAGATGTCTTTTTTAATTCTTCGTAATATGACTTTGTTTCTACTGTAAATATATCTACATATGAGCTTTTAATTTTCTCAAACCAATTTTTGATAAATTGAAAAGGACCATTGTTACAAAAATGATTAAATCCACCAATACCCATATCTAATTTTATATACACAACTATATTCGGATTATATTTCTTACAAAGTTTTGCTAATTTCCATGCTGTACTGCCATAATGAAATAACATGATAGCGTCATATTCATGTATATGTTCTTGAATAAATTTCTTTGCTAATGATACCTGTTTTTTATAATCTAAATCATCAGTTTCTCCAAGACAGACTGGTCTTACATATCTCAAAAAAGTTTGATTCCACTCAGTTTCTTGAGGTCTAGTTTTATAAAAAACATAGGTTGATTCCCAATTAAAATCTTTAGCCAAAGTGTATAAAAACATACCACAATCTTGAAATGCTCGTGCAGGTGTATCTGATGCATTAAATCGAATATGGCATATTTTCTTCTTTTTCTCAAACTCCATATATAACCCCTATACTAACAAATAATTCTAATGATTATTAATTTGGTACCATAATTTCTGGATGTCTCACTACCCAAGCCGTCAACTCTACATATGCTTGCTTTAAATCATTGAAATCATAACGATCTGTTTCCACAAATGGTATCTCTTGTTTTCCAAAATCACGCCAATATAATTTTTGTGCCGTACCACTTCCATAAAATCCAATTTCAGAATTTGTCATCCAATGATATGGTGTGACAATCTGTTTTTGTTCTACGAATATAGACGACATCAGTGAATAATATTCAAACCCCTGTGGTGCAATTAATTCAAAAATAGTCGGTATTATTTGCATATGATCACCAATACTACTAGCATTCACCCAACTACTATCTATATCTTTATGATACATACCAAAATATGTACAAAAATGTTCCCGAATTGTTTCATTTCGATAAGTAAGTAATGAATCTGCTATATTACAAGGATGATCACCGGTTACAATAATAAGACTATCCTCAAATTTCCTCTTTATCGTGTCTACAAATTTAAACAAAGCTTGTTCTGCATACCAGTAAGTTGCTAAACTTGCCACTTTAGCCTTATTGTTCCGTACTATTTCTGGAATATTTCCTAATATAGTATCAGCATCCCAACCATATTGTTCTATAGGAATCGTCGAAGGTGAATGATTTGATGTCGTGTAAATAAAATGCATAGTTGGCTCATCATCATTATTTATACGTTTCTCTATCTCATCTAAAAATACATGATCATACACCCCTAACCATGTAGAAGGTGCATTTTTATCACAAATATCTGGTCCACTTATACATTCATCAAATCCCATTGAAGGAGCAAATAACCCTAAACTGGCCCAAGAAACATTGCCTCCATACCAAAATTTTGTTTTATATCCCAATTGCTTTATCTGCCTTGGTAACGATGTAATTAATGAATTTACCCAAAATTGTGTTTTCTCATTAATTTCTAAATTTGAATCATAAATACCAGATATAAGACTCGTAATAGATGGTTGTGAAATCATACCAGCAGGCAAGAAATTATTAATAGAAATTGTATGCTTATTCTGTTGGAATTTCTTAGAGGCATCAGCTACATGGTATTCTGAATATATATCATCAACGATAGATTGAGATAAACTTTCACCTACAAGAATAAATATATGTTTAGGCTTAGCAATTCGTGCTCCGTTTGCTGTTCTTTTCAACAATTCTAAAGGATTCTTTCCTACGTTCATTGATTCAAATTCAGGAATAGCCTTTAAATTTTGTAAAGCTGTTTCATCATCATGTTGCAGTACTTCATTTACATCATGCTTATACACAAGTTCTAAAGCAATCAAATCATCAATGACAGCCTTAGCTAAAAATGCATCATTTTTAACGATAGATGGAATAAAATCCCATTCTGGTTTATTACGATGCTTAAACGTTCCACCATAACGGAGCCAATAGAATAGAGCCACTACCCCTAATACAATCACAATAATTCCTATAACTTGCCATACAAATGAAATCATAGGAACAGTCCATATAGGAGTCGCAAGCGTACCATATATACCAAAACCAACTAAAGTTGAAAATGGGATAAATCCTAATAAAATCAAAGTACCATGATTCTCATTAAAGAAAATATCTAATAAATTCTTTTTGTCCGCATTACCACCAAGGCGTACAAGATCATTATAGGTATCATTAAAATGATAATAAAAAATCAACTTTCCCATAAAGGCGGCATAAAGTACCATCATATATATAGTTAATAATACAGTTCTTACCACATCACCAACTGCAAAATAAGAAGGTATAAATGCACCAGGTAAAGAAACTAATATAAAAGATAACAATAAGACATATGCATGATAATCAAGTCCCCACCAGAAACCATAGGTAAAAGTCTTTACAATCTTATTTTTATCATCTTTCCAACTATAAGAAGGACCATATACTTTTATAAATATAAATCTAAATATGGCACTAACAATAGGCGCCCAAATTAAAATTTTAAAATCCTGTTGTAAGCCTGATAATAGTGCTTCTAACATATATAGTCTCCTTAATTATTGCTATTATTGATGTTAGTATCTTTAATGTAAATACGCCTTCAAATTCCCCCGAATTTGTTCTTGGTATCCATCTAATAATTCATATCTCTTCCGATATTGATTACGTTTTTGTGATTTGATTTCTTCAATCGGTTTTCTATATTCTTCCAATGGAATTTTGAAGAATCGTGAATCTTGTGTAACTGTACCGCCAATGTCTTCCCACAATGGATCGAGTTCAGCTACTTTTGCCTTATGGCCACGCACCATGTGCGTATTAGCGTAGAAACCTTCGTCAGATACGGCGTACATGGATTGTACTTTACAGTATTTAGCGAGTTCCCGAATCAAAAATACAATAAAGTTTTTTGGACGATAGCCAAACATTTTCTTTGTAATATGTTTCGCATTATCGAGGCCATCTTTATACCCTTGGATGGTACCAATCCACAATGCTGGTTCCCCTTCTAGACCCTTGCCAAGGCGGATATTCGCATGGTATACGCCTTGGTCGCCTAGTTGCAACAGAATGGTAAACAAACCTTCCTTACGTTGACCGGTCATAAAGTTAAGGTGTGCGGTCATGTTTAAGTCGGTATCTTCCCATAGCAGAATGCCTTGTTTCAATCCTTCCGGTTTTAGTTCATCCGGATTATATAGCATTTCGATAGTCTCTGGCGTAAATACATCTTCTAAGGCTGTAAAGTGATTCTTTACCGCATCAATGCGTTCACGCAAGGTAGATTCTTTAAACAAGAAAATACGGCTCATCAACTCATACAGGCCTTCTTGTTTATCTAAAATATGTTGATCTGGTGCGTAGCTTTCAAAAAAAGCCTTATATTCCATCATCTCTTGTTTGTGGCCTACAGTTCGCAAGAAATGCAAGATTACGCGACGTGTTTCACGCCACGATTTTTTCCCATAAATAGCTCGACCATTAGCCCATTGGTCTTTTATATATTGAAACATACACTCTCCTTACTTGTTCTATACATTAATAATCGAATCAATCATCCGTTTATGTCCAAAGTCTTCATTGGCTTGTACCAAACCTGCCTCATATATGTCTGGATGTTCAATCATTTTGTTTACGAATTGTTCTAATCCAGCGCGAATCGTATCTACTGAGGATATGTCTAAGCTTTCACCAACATGGTAATCACGAAGCACCTCAGGGTTGATTTCTGGCGATACCAAGGCTGGTTTATAAAACCCGATAGCCGTGTAGAGCATGGCGCTCCAGTGATAGCGATAGCGTTCAGCACCATAAGGCATCAAGATGGCATCTACATCGAGTAAAGCCTTGTCCCAATCGGGACCGATGAGGTTCGCATGGAGGAATGAAAGTCCTGGCACGTCCTTATATTCTTCAGCGATGGCATCAAATAGTTCGCCGTCCTCAGGTTTAGCTGTCGCCCCTTGTACCAACAGTTCCACAGGACCTGTAAAGTTAGCTGTTTTGAAAGCATCCAACAAGGGGATAATATTCTTTTCCTTCCGGAATTGTCCAAAAAAGCCAAGACGCAGCGGCGTATGTGTAGAAAAGGTTGGTGTTTCGCCTGTGGATGGCGTAAACACAGGAGGCAAGATAGGACGTACGCGCGGTAGATCACTGCGCAGCATATCGTCGCGCAAGGTGATAACATCTAGGTAAATATTTGGATATCGATTAGCACGTTCCGCTTGCTTCAAGAACCGTACGTTTTCACCCTTACCAATGCCATGGAAGATAAAATGGACAGGTACCTTTGCATTTTTTAGAGGCGTATCCAATAGCGCTTTTATATAGCGATACGTAGAGGTGGGAATGATTAGGGCATCACAATTATGTTCCTCTAATTTCTTAGCAGCCGAAGTAAACCATGCACGACGACGTCGTTCACGTAATAGAGACAAGAACGGCTTTTTCCATTTCGATGCACCTGCATAGGTCACTACCTCTCCGCCCTCAAGATAGATAACATCAACGCCATAATCAACCTTGAAGGTAAAGTTCTCCGGTACCATCAACACCGGTTCATGACCTTGGCGTTTTAATTCATTGATGATCATGCGGTCAAATTCCACCTCATGACCGGCGGGCATAATGATGCTTTCCAAAATGGCTACGCGCATTGTGGTCCTTCCTTTCTCTACCAACACTCGTCTGTTATTCAGAAATTATAATTTTCCATTAGATTTCAATAAATAATATAGCTTTACATACTTAATCATGGTATAGAAATAATGGTTCACAGATAGGATAAATCCCATTTTTCCATCTAAAAAACCTCTATCTAAAATGTACACCTTAAAAAAGGCCCAGCTTGGACGGATAAGGATGTCCTTCACAAAGGAACAGGATTTTCCATTCTCCTTATATTTCTTAGCCGCCAATGTCGTATAGTTATTGAATTTATTGAAGTACTGATGCCAATTATCGTAAGTATAATGATACATTTTGCCATGTAATTTAGACTCAGGATAGGTGCTGGATATGGTTTCATGTACAAAGCCTTCAATATTTGTGCCTTCTTTTGGCATAAATCGCAACACGTAATCGGGACGCAACACGCCATGAGTGGCCTTATTGTGATGGAACACATTAGACCGTTCAATCCAATATGCTTGCTTCTCATTCTTAGCCAGCACATCTTGTACTTCTCGTTGTAATTCTGGCGAAATGCGTTCATCCGCATCGAGGAAGAATATCCATTCGGACCGAGCCTCTTCAACAGCAAAACGTCGTTGTTGAGACCAATCGCCGTTCATAGCATGATGCACGACGCGAGCCCCCATGGATTCAGCAATCTCTACCGTTTTGTCCGTGCTGCCGTCGTCAATAAGAAGTACCTCATCGGCAAATTGTGCGGATGCGATACAGTCTTTCATATGTTGTTCTTCATTTTTAGCCAAAATAATGACCGTTAGTGTTGCCATGTATGTCTCCCTATTGAATAACATCCCCATGTTTCAAACGCCAAGCCGTGAGTTCCCGCATAGTTTTCATAGAATTAGCATAGGCTTGCGGCATTTTTTCATCTTCTACGTAGATACCGGTCTTATCCATCCATAAACGGTGATTGAAAACGAACGGTCCTTGATTAAATAGGCTCGGCACCATGGCCTCATAGGTTTGCCCCGTGCGACCTACGAGTTCCGCCAATGTTGGAATAATTTGAATGCTCATGCCAAATGCGTCTGGTAAAAGCCATTCTTTTTTGATGCCTTGGCCGTAGAAAATAATAGGAATCGTGGAGGCCACCTTAGGACCTTCCTCACGAGCGAACGTAAAGCGTTCGCTATGGTCACCGGTGATGACGAACAACGCTGTTGGATCAGATTGTTCCTCTTTGCTGATAAATTCGCCCATCACATGGTCTGCATACCATATGTGGCCCATTTCGTTAATTTGCTTATCTGTATTGGCAATGGAATCTGGCAAGTTCTTACGAACCTTATCCGCATCATAGCCTTCCTTCGCCACATTCACACTATATGGAGGATGATTCGACGTAGTCATGATAACATTGACAATCTTTTCGCCACGATGTTTGTCCATGTATGTACTGATAGCCTTGAACATATCTCCATCGGCTACGCCCCAAGCATTTGTTTCGTTGCTCGGCATTTCAGATGCATCGTGGAATTCATCAAAACCTTGTTCTAAGGCAAAGTTCTTAACATTTTGCCAAGTACTAAAACCGCCATACCAAAATACGGTCTTATAACCTAGTTTTTTCATAACCGATCCAATACCAAGGCCATACGGTTCTTGTAACATGCCTACGCTATAGTTTGGATACATCCCCGTATCCGGCATGCCCGTCAATAACCCGATAATAGCTGGCATCGTACCCGTTCCTTGGGCTAAGGCCATTTGCGTACCCATCGCCTGTGGACTAGCCGCGTACTTACGACCTTGCTCTACAAGATAAGCACCAGGTTCGTTGAATTCAGCAAGAAATGGCCATAAGCCATAGGATTCACCGAGAATGATATTAATAGATTGCGGTTGTTGTTGTAATCGCTCTGTTGTTATCGTTTTTGTGAAAGCTTCATCAAATCGTGTACTATTAGGATTACCGCCAATGGCCTGTATTTTTTCATGTAATTCAGCAGGTGTTAAGTGAATATCCTCTAGCTCTGAAGTCCGTTTCGCAATAGATTTTACACGGTATAACGCTTGTGCATCGTCTAATATTGTTTCATTTAATAGATTTGAATTAAGTCGAGCTGCGCTTTCCCAGTTAATGGAATTCGTATAACCAAAGGCTCCACCAAAGCGGAAAAATACGAATAGTACACCAAATCCAACAAAACTTAGAACACCAGTAATCCATTTACTACGCTTAGTACTAGGTGCCCATTCATATGTGTTGGTATTTAGTACTTTCACTAAAAGCCAAGTGAAAATAATACTAAGCGCAATGCCACCAATTAAATATGGTATACCATGATATTCATTGATAGCCGTATTGATAATGGCATGAATATCGTCATGTTTGCCATTGATAAGCATCGCATTGTAAGAGGAGTTAAATATGGTATAAAACGGAATACGCCCCATAAAAAGCAATGTAAAGAAGATGGTAACAAATCCATACCAAACCTTGCGTACACCTTGGGCCTTCCATTTCGGCCACACTATAGATGGCAATGTAGCAAATAGCAAACTTACAAGGACAATCGATCCAACGGTCTTCAAACTCAACCGAAAACCAAGCCATAAAGACATTAAAATACTGTCCATTGTAGTCGTATCTAATTGAGATTGAAATATAATTAAAAATACGATTCTAAAAAGCGTAAACAAGATAGAAAAGAACAAAAATGCTTTTAATTCCTGTTGAATGCCTTTTATCCAGTTCAACCAACGATTCATACCATTCCCCAACTTTATATACTATATTTCCTACACCGCGGCCCCTTGCACCGCTTGCATTTTCCACAGCCCTTATCCGTAGTTTTCTGGCCGTGGTCATCTGTGAAATCTACGGTTAGTCCTTTTTTGTGGACTTTTTGAATTCTTTCTTCAAGGCTTTTTTTAATTTCTTAGCCTTTTTATCCTTCTTAGCATCCTTATTTTTCTTATCTTTTTTAGAATCCTTGTCCTTCTTACTCTTTTTGGACTCTTTGTCCTTCTTGGACTTCTTCGATTCCTTTACTAATTCGGACTCTTTCTTAGATTGCTTGTCTTTTTTGTCCTTCTTTGTATCTTTGTCTTTCTTTTTATCTTTCTTTTTCTTATCTTTTTTAGCGTTTTTTCCTGAAAGCTTCGCCCATTCTTCTTCCACGCGTTTCAGTTGTTTTTTGATAAGCTTATCGATTTCCTTTTGTTGTTTGGTTTTAGTTGTATCATCACCAGATTGTTTGGAGTACAATAAGGAATTCACCATATCATAAGGGTCTAAAGACGTACGAATATCTCTGTCTAATACGCTTTCATCATCAAAATCGTCATTGATGTCATCAAGACTAGATGTAGTTTTCTTATTAGCTGAATTTTCATCAACATAAACATCATCTTGATCATCGATGGGATATTCCTTAGCAAGATCAATATCTTCGAGGGCATGATCTACATCGTGTAACTTAATTTGCTCCATTGCATAATCTAAGTTATCCTGATTCGATGCACCATAGCCCATCGGTTTATCAAAGGAAAGAACATCGCCAAACAAATCGCGTTCCAAGCTTTCATAAGAATTAAGCATACTCATGCGGTCCTGAACGACCTCAATTTGATTCCACAATTCCATCAAATTCGCCGTATACTGCATGCGTTCCTTAACCTCTAAATAGGCTTGATGAATGACAAACAGCTCTTTTTCGTTAAGACCTTCCTCAGCACCGATTTCCTCAATCATTTGCTGGATTTCTTGATCACGATTATAACGCTCCACTAAGGCATTGCGAATTTCTTCAATAAGACTTGCTGACACGCGTTCCATACGTTCCTCCTTTATGGTATATACTCAGCCCTAATCACTACGATTAATCATTACGAATCAATACATACCATGGTGAATAGAAAAATAAATTTTTATACTCTCTAATCTATTATTATATCAGAAAATATGCGGATTTTCTGCGTGTTTTAATGAAAGTACGCAAAATTTGACTATCCTTTTATATCATGCTATTCTATGAGTAATAAAGGAAATTAGTATGAGGCAATGTTTTCATACGAAAAAATAGCAGGGCTGCCACCCTGCTATTTTTTATTGTGCTGGTTACTAACTAAACTATCTATCCAGCCACTTGCAAATATAATATGAAACTATACTTGCTATGATAGATATAAAAAAGGAAATTAATATCTCCGGCAATGTTTTCACCTCCTTTCTGTTACCAGAATGGAGTAGTAACAATTAGATTATATAATGACTTTATACACTTATCTAGAAGAATAGATAAAACGAAATATAGAGATACTGAAATATTTCTAAAATACATTCACCCTATACACTAATATACGTTCTTTTTCATCATTTTCTTGAAATAAATCACCGCATTGTATTATTTCTTCAACTTCAAGGCGCACATGGTTATTTAGGAAATTTTCTACTTCTTCGTTAACATAGTAGAAGAATAGTAGAATTTCTCTTGGATGATGATATAAAGAATCAAAGATATTACCTAGTACGCGTTTAATGGTGTGAAGTGCAAAGGGATTAAAGAAAAAGCATCGATCTGCATTGTCTGGCAATGTATAGGTAGCAGCATCGCCAAGGACAAAGGATACACGGTTCTTGGCAGCTGGGCTTTCACCATTTACGATGGCCCGTTCATACAAACGTTCATCGTATTCGATACCAATGGAATGGCACCGCGTCTGATTAGCTATAAATATGCTAACGCGCCCCTTGCCACTGCCGTAATCGATGAGGGTGTTTTGTTTCGTAATATATCCGCTATTCGCAAGGCGTTCAAGAACGCAGTAATCTGTTGGCTCATATGGATGGTGCTCTGTATCCGAACGGCTATCATCACGGCCTGTGGTTTTAATTTGTAACACTTGTTCCCATTCCTGTTCGCTTGTCATCGTATCCTGCTCCCTATTGCTTATATACATGTATATTATAGTTTTATTAATGTTCTTATGAATCATTGTATACATAGATTGCATCATTTACAAACATTAGATAATCATGTAGTATATGGCAAGGAAGTTAATGCGTTCAATATGTTGCACGCAAAATGAAAAAGCAGGGCGGCAACCCTGCTTTTTTATAACAATCACTAACCATTTACAAATAATAGTAAATTGTGTAATATAATAAGTGACAAAGGAACCAATGTGTGACACATTTTCACGCAAACGAAAAAGGAGGGCGGCCACCCTCCTTTTTCTGTGCTAGTTACTGACGAAAATATCTATCTAGCCACTTGCAGATGTAGTGACAGGTTACACCTGCTATGATAGACACTATTAAGGAACTCAAAGTGTCAAACACATTTTCACCCCCTTTCTGTTACCAGTATGGGGCAGTAACACCTATAGTATACAACAAAAGCATCCTCCATGGGTGCTTTTGTTGTATTTACCATATATGATTCAGATATGATATACTTAAGAGTAATATTTCAATTTTTCTCATGTGCAGAATTGTATCTCATAAAAAGGAGTATTTACTTACATGGACAGTGATCTGACCTTAGATTTTATAATTATCGTCATTTTAATCATCGCGAACGGCATTTTTTCTATGACCGAGCTCGCCATCGTCAATGCCAAGAAGCGCCGCCTCGAGGAGATGGCCGAGTCTGGTAATGAGCGCGCCAAGAAGGCCTTTGAGTTGGCAGAGAATCCGAATGAGATGTTCTCTACCATCCAAATCGGTATCACTCTCGTCGGCATTTTGACCGGTTTGTATTCCGGTGCCACCTTTTCCGCACCATTAGCTGACGTATTGGTGAAAGCCTTCCCTAGTATCGCTCCTTATGCGGCTTCTATTAGTTCCTTCTTGATTGTTTCTATCATCACCTATTTATCCCTTGTTATCGGTGAATTGGTGCCAAAACGACTAGCTATCAACAGCCCTGAAGCGATTGCCGTTGTTGTTTCAAAGCCAATTTACTGGCTTTCACAAGCATTAAAACCAATCGTACTATTCCTCGGCGTATCCACGGATTTTCTATTGAAAATATTGGGCGTCACTGTGAAAGAAGAAGCGCCTGTAACGGAATCGGAAATCAACAAAATGCTCACCGAAGGCGTAGCCATGGGGGCCTTTGAAGAAGAGGAACCAATCCTCGTAGAAAATATTTTCCACCTAGCAGATATGAACGCAGGCGACGTCATGACACCGCGGACGCAACTCAAATGGATTGATTTAAACTCGTCCGAAGAAGAAATCATGGAGGTCCTAAAAACGGCGAACCAATACCGCATTCCAGTAGGTGAAGACTCGCTCGACGAATTGCGCGGCGTAGTCAATGTAACCGATGTGATGGTCCAATGCTTACAAGGCGAAAAATCATTGCATCATGTCATCCATTCTTGCTTGAAAGAACCATTGCTCGTACCTGAGTCCATTTCTCTTATGAAATTACTCAACACATTGCGTAATGAAGGCGTTCACGAAACCATCGTCCTCGACGAATACGGCGGCTTTAGCGGCCTCGTTACCTTGCACGACATCATGGAAGAAATCGTAGGCCTCATGCCATCCGGCGAAGAAGAGCGCCAAGAAGAAGAAAACCGCATCGTCGAACGCGAAGACGGCACTTGGCTCGTAGACGGTCTACTCGACGTAGACGAATTCAAAGAATTCTTCCACATCGTCAAAGAACTACCACGCGAAGAAGACGATCTCTACAAAACACTGGGCGGCCTTATGAACCTTCTATTCGGTAGAATCCCACGCGAAGGCGACAAAACCACATGGGACGGATACACATTCGAAATCGTGGACATGGATAATACACGGATAGATAAAATTTTGGTTAGTTATGTTGAACCAGTTGTGGAACAAACAGAAGAATAAGGATTGAAGAGAGAACCCCTCCTGAAAGCCGACACGCTACTGCGCTACGCGGAGCCCGAAGTCGTTTTCAGGAGGGGTTCTCTCTTCTTCTATTCTACGTTTGTTGCACAACTTGATTAAAATAAATCAGAATGTGATCCAGTATCTGATAAGGTTAAAGTTAAAATATCATTTTCAATATAATAAATTAATAACCAATCTGGTTTTATATGACATTCTCTATATCCTTCATAATTTCCAGTTAATGCATGATCTCTATATTTTATATCTAATGTTTGACCATGCCTTAACATATCAATTACATTATCTAGCAATCTAATATCTAACCCACGTTTTTTCATTAACTTATAGCTTTTTTTAAAAGTAGAAGTAAATTTAACTTTATACACTAATCAGATTCCAAAGCAGCCTTTAACTCATCCATTGTTTCATAGGATGGTACATTAGGATCTCTAGAAATTCTTTTTGCTTCTACCAAAGCTTCTAATGTCTTTTTATTATAATGTGGATCTTCAACTGTAAAAGGTAATCCACCTTTTATCAAACATTGCCGTAAAAATATATTGATTGCACTAGATAAATCTAAACCTAAATGTCTTAATAACTCTAATGATTCTGCTTTTACATTTTCATCAATTCTAATCTGAGTAGGCACAGTTGCCATAATACCACCACCCTTTCTTATACTTAATATAATACAAAAACACTACAATTACAATACATTGTATTATTTTATATTTAAAACCTAAATTTCTCCCCGAAGGTCCCCTCTCTCCAATTATTAGAAAATATATATGTTAATGAATTAGCTAATTCATATCTACAGTAAAAAAGGTGTACCTTATCCCAAAACGACTTCGGGCTCCGCGAAGCGCAGTAGCGTGTCGGCTTTGGGATAAGGTACACCTTTGTAGTTAATTATTTGTAGTTAATTAACATATATATTTTCTAATATAATTAATATCCTTATAGAATTTTTATCTAATATATAGTATTATTTAATTGTATAAAATGTATATTTCATAATAGTTATTGCTTTTACAATAATCTCTATTACGTGTGTGAAGGAGAGGATTATGAATCGTAGTGTATTAGGTTTGACTACGGCGCTATTGATGAGTGCACTCATCATCGGCGGTTGTGGGTCGAATCAAGATGATCATGATACGAGCCTCAAGGTACGGACGATTACGATTGGCGAAGAGGCTGGAACGACGAGTGCTGGGTATTCGGGAACCATCAAGAATCGGACGGAAACGAATCTGGCGTTCCAGGTAGGCGGCCGCGTGATTAATAAGTTTGTCAGTGTGGGCACTGCTGTGCAGGCCGGTCAGGTAATTGCTCAGATTAATGGCGCTGATACGGCAAGTCAGGTGCAAAATGCGCAAGGTGCTGTTACGGCGGCGCAATCGGCCTATGATTTAGCCAGTACGAATGCTGAAAGATACCGCGCTTTGTACGCTGAACAGGCTATCAGCAAATTGCAATTGGATCAGGCTGAAAATCAACTGAATGCGGCGAAAGCTCAGTTGCAACAGGCCCAAGCAGGTCTCAATTTGAGTAACAATCAAAATAGTTATACTACTTTGATTGCTCCAGACAGCGGTATTATTACGGCTCTCAATGTCGAGGCCGGTCAGGTCGTAGCAGCAGGCCAGGCTATTGGTACCTTGGCGGCCGGTCACGAACCTGAGGCGGTCATCGCTTTGCCAGAACAGGAAATGAGCAAAATTCACCCTGGTAGCACGGCAACCATCACATTTTGGGCTTTGCCTGATGTGAAAGTACAAGGTATTGTTCGTGAAATTTCACCGGTTCCAGACCCTGTAGCGCGGACGTATATGGTCAAAATTACCTTGCAAAATCCTCCAAAAGAGGTGCAACTCGGTATGACTATCAATGCCATCCTCAATCAAACGGATACAACGGATATCTCCATACCGTTGACGGCGTTGGTGAAAGACAAACAAGGTAATAACGCAGTCTATGTCATTCGAGACAACAAAGCACATCTCGTTCCTATTCAAACTGGCGAATTTGGTAATAATTCGGTAATTGTTAAAAATGGCCTCGCTAAAGGGGATATCGTCATCACCGCAGGAACCCAACAATTACAAGAAGGAACGGCGGTGCATAAATGAAGAAGTTTAATTTAGCAGATTGGGCGTTACGCCATAAATCCATTATCTACTACTTCATTGCTGTACTCCTCACCTTTGGTATATTCTCGTTCACCCACATGGGACGTATGGAAGACCCAGACTTTACGATGCGTACCATGGTTGTGGGCGTCTCATGGCCCGGTGCTTCACCGCAACAAATGTCAGATCAAGTAACGGACAAGCTCGAAGAAAAGCTACGAGATTTGCCAGGTGTAGATTATACGAAGTCTTTCACAGATGGTAGCAAATCCGTTATTTATATCAATCTGAAAGAAGATTTGCCATCGAACAAGATTCGTCCCGCTTGGGAAGAAGCGCGGAATATGATCAATGATGAATGGAAATCTTTGCCATCCGGTGTACAAGGCCCATCTATCAACGATCGATTCGATGATGTATATGGCACCATTTACGCACTTTCAGGTGACGAATTCTCGTACGAAGAAAAACGACAACAGGCGGAAAATTTAAAACGGCAACTCTTATCCGTTCCGAACGTTAAGAAGATCACTCTCATCGGGGTGCAAGAAAAGTCCTTGGATGTAACGATTAACAAGGACAAGCTCGCATCGTACCAGGTGAGCACGCAACAATTATTGACGGCCCTTAAACAGCAAAGCGCCATGGTGCCGGCGGGCATGGTCAATACGGATACGAATAATGTATATTTACGCATTAACGGCGTCTTTGATAGCGTGGATGAGGTCAAAAATATGCCGATTCGCATCAATAACCAAACAATTCGTCTCGGCGATATTGCAGACGTAACGATGACCTATAAGGACCCATCCAGTCCTCAATTCTACTACGAAGGCAAGCCTGCCATTGGCATCGCCATTTCCATGGATGCAGGCGCCAATAATATCGAATTTGGTAAGGCTATCGATACGAAACTGAAAGAGCTAAAAACAACGATTCCTGCAGGCTTAAGCCTCGACCAAGTGTCGAATCAGCCGCACATTGTTAAGGAATCCATTGGCGATTTCTCGCAATCTTTATTCGAAGCCATCGCCATCGTATTGCTCGTCAGCTTTGCATCCCTCGGCATTCGCACCGGTATCGTGGTGGCCCTCACCATTCCTGTCGTCGTGTCTACGACATTCGTGCTGATGTATGAAAATGGCATTTATTTGCATAAGGTTAGCCTTGGCGCCCTCATCTTGGCACTGGGCCTGCTCGTTGATGATGCCATCATCGTCGTGGAAATGATGAGCGTTAAGCTCGAAGAAGGCTTTAATCACTGGCGCGCCGCTACGTTCGCCTATGAATCAACAGCCTTTCCAATGCTGTCTGGCACTCTCATTACCTGTGCCGGCTTCTTACCTCTCGCCTTGGCGGAGGGCATGGTTGCGGAATTCACGAAATCCCTGTCCATTGTTGTCTTCATGGCCCTCATCCTATCCTGGATTGCGTCCGTTCTGGTCAGCCCGGTGCTAGGCTATAAAATCATCGAAAACAAGGCCGAGAAACCCGAGTCGGAATGGACTCGTCGCGATCATATCATGCATCGTTTGAAAACCGTTTTTTATGCTCGTTTTGAAAGCCTCCTTCACTGGGCACTAGGACATCATAAGGCCGTATTACTCCTAACATTAGGGGCTTTCATCTTGTCCTTGCTTTCATTCCCTCTCATCAAACAGGAATTTTTCCCATCGTCCACACGGAATGAAATCATCGTATCCATGCAATTTCCTCAAAGCTCATCCATCGATTATACCCAAAACCAAGCTAAATCATTGGATGCTTTGTTAAAGGATAATGAACATATCGATCATTTCACCACCTATGTAGGCGAAGGGTCACCGCGGTTTGTATTGACCTTAGAACCAGAATTGCCACGTGCTAATTTCATGCAAACCATCATCGTTACCAAATCCTTAGAGGATCGAGATGCGTTATTCAAGGATTTACAAGATCAACTAAACGATCAATATCCATCGGCGCTCATCAATATGCAATTCGTCCAAATCGGACCGCCGTCCAAATACCCTGTTATGCTCCGCGTATCAGGTCCTGATGCATCTGAGGTTAAAACGATTGCAAACGATGTGAAAGCCAAAATGCAGGAGGATAAAGATTTACATAATATCGCCTTCGATTGGCCGGATACAGAGCCAGTTGCTCAAATCCACATCGACCCAGATAAAGCGCGTATGCTAGGCATTAATAGTTATGCCGTATCGCTTCATCTACAAAGTTTATTATCCGGTACAAAATCCGGTGAATACTATGAAGGAAACCAAACCATTCCTGTTACTTTCAGATTAAGCGGCAATGAAAACCACAACTTGGCGGCACTTTCATCATTACCAATCCAAACAGGAAATGGTTCCTATGTACCGCTCAGCCAAATCGCAACGATTTCTATGAGCCAAGAGGAAGGCATTATTTGGCACCGCAACATGATGCCAACCATTAGCATTCATGCTAATGTAGGACCTGGCGTGCTCGGCAATGCTAAGACGAAAGAAATTTACAATAAACTTGCTGAATATCGTCAAGACTTACCAACTGGCTATACTATTGATCTCGATGGTTCTGCTGAAAAGAGCGTCACTGCTGTACAAAAATTGCTCGTGCCAATGCCAATCATGCTCTTTGCGATCATGACGATTCTCATGTTCCAATTAAAAAGAATTGCCCTTATGTTTATGGCCCTATTTACAGCCCCGCTTGGACTCATCGGTGTTGTACTAGCCTTAAATATTACGCGTACACCACTTGGATTTATGGCCATACTCGGCATCATTGCCCTCTCCGGCATGATCATTCGTAACTCCATCATCCTGTTGGACCAAATCGAAATTCACCGCGCCGAAGGACAATCTGCCCGCGAAGCCATCATCAACTCCGCTACATTGCGTTTCAGACCAATCATGCTAACCGCCATCGCGGCCATCCTTGGTATGATACCACTCATGGGATCCGTATTCTGGAGCCCACTCGCCATCGCATTCAGCGGCGGTCTACTCGTAGCAACCATACTAACACTCATCGTACTACCAGTTATGTACGCAACATGGTATAAGGTTAAATAAATAATATAAATAGATATCTATTATCAATCTAATAATTGATTGATTGACTACTAATTCTGATAATGTTAATATAACTTTGACAAGGGAAATAAATAAGTTGCAATGTATTCACGCAACAAAGAAAAAACAGCAGGGTGGCAGCCCTGCTGTTTTATATTGCCTTACATACATATCCCTATTTTAAAATAGAACAGGCCTGTTCTATTTTTTAAGAGCACCATACATACCTTTTTTTAATTAGTACACGCCTGTTCTATTTCTTAGAAGCACCATACACACCTTTTTTAAATTAGTACACGCCTGTTCTATTTCTTAGAAGCACCATACATACCTTTTTTAAATTAGTACACGCCTGTTCTATTTCTTAGAAGCACCATACACACCTTTCTTAAATTAGTACACGCCTATTCTATTTCTAAAAAGCACCATATACACCTTTTTTAATTAGTACACGCCTGTTCTATTTCTAAAAAGCACTATACACACCTTTCTTAAATTAGAACACGCCTGTTCTATTTCTTAAGAGACCCTTTATTACATACTAAAAGGCAGCAGATCACAAAATCTGCTGCCTTTTTCTCATCTAAACCTACCGATGGTGTATTTAAGCAAAATAGGATAAGTAGTGTTTCCGAACGACTTTTTTCATTTAGCCTGTCGTATTTAATAAGGAAAGCTGAGCATGACTTCTATGCGACTTTGGCCCTGCGGAGCCCGAAGGGCGTAGTCAGACCCGGCCGGTGGAAGTTTTAAGCAAAATAGGATAAGTAGTGTTTTCGAACGACTTTTGGGTAGGCCTTTAGGCCGTATAGCCAATGGAGTGAGGAGACACTACTTATCCTATTAATTTTGATTAAATTACAACGGCCGTCCCATTACATGTCACCATAAGCATGCCATTTTGTGCCCCTACGGTGCTGTATTGAAATGATACGCCAATAACGGCGTTAGCGCCGATTTTGCTAGCTCGTTTTGCCATTTCATCGATTGCTGCTTGGCGTGCACTCATTAAGGAATCTTCATAGCTTCCGCTGCGGCCACCAACGATGTCACGAATACCAGACATAAAATCTTTTACAAAGTTACGGCCTTCTACGACCTCACCAAATACGATACCTTTATACTCTTGTACAGGTTTGTTTTCAATATGCATAGTTGTGGTAATAATCATAATTATATCCTCTCTAATTAACTACAATATATTTTGATTCATTATAGCAAGGCTTTTATAGAAAAACAATCTCATAATGATAGCTTTCATATAAAAACAATAACCTAATACTGCATGTACAAAAAAAAGACCTATTCACTACTTTCATAATGAATAGGTCTATTTATATTGCGTTTTTATTTATCAAAATCGCGATCTAGGTTTACTTCTTTCAACGGAACGAGTTTAGTTTTATTGATGTATTTGTAACCTAGGTAAACAGCGAAGAAGATAGGCAATCCGATGTACGCAACGGATACGCCGTACCAGTCGATGGTATCGCCTGTGAAAGCGGAGTAGTTTTGGCCACAGATGATGATGACGCATAGAATTAACGCCAAGATTGGGCCGATTGGGAACAACCACGCCTTGTAAGGCAATTCTTTAAGGTCTCTGCCTTGTGCAATGAACGCACGGCGGAAGCGATAATGGGAAATGGCAATGCCTACCCAAGCGATGAAACCACAAAGGCCGGAGATGTTAACAATCCATGTATACGCTGTACCTTCACCGATGAAGCTTGTAAGGAATGCAAACAAGCCAATGGCTGTAGTCAATACCAATGCTGGTACTGGAACGCCGCGTTTATTGAGTTTTGCAAAGATTTGTGGTGCTTGACCTTCCTTAGCGAGTGCGTAAAGCATACGCGTAGAGGAATAAAGGCCAGAGTTACCAGCACTCAATACAGCTGTTAAGATGATAGCATTGATAAAGCTAGCGGCAAAGGCAAATCCAAAACGGTCAAATACGAGTGTAAATGGAGAAATGGATACGTTTTCTACACTGGAATTCAATAGGTTTGGATCAGTGTAAGGAATGAGGAAACCAATAACTGTGAAAGCCCCAATATAGAACAACAAAATGCGCCAGAAGATGGAGTTAATCGCTTTTGGCACGTTCTTTTCAGGGTCTTCTGCTTCCCCAGCGGCTACGCCGATAAGCTCAGTACCTTGGAAGGAGAAACCAGCTACCATGAAGATAGCAAGGATGGATTCCCAACCTCCTACGAATGGTGCTTCCCCTACTGTCCAATTCTCAAATCCAGGAGATGTACCGCCGATACCAAAGATGAGCATAAAGCCACAGAATAGGAATACGAAAACGGTAATAACCTTGATGGACGAGAACACGTACTCGCTTTCACCAAAGGAACGAGTGGACAAATAGTTAAGCCCAAATAGAATTAACAGGAATAATGCGGACCAAACGATGGCCGGTATGTCAGGGAACCAATATTTCATGATGAGCGCCCCTGCCAATACTTCGGCAGCCAATGTAATAGCCCAGTTAAACCAGTAGTTCCAACCTAAGGCAAAGCCAAAGGCAGGGTCTACATAGCGTTTTGCGTAGGTTCCGAAAGAACCTGGAATCGGCAAGTACGTCGCCATTTCCCCAAGGGATGTCATGAGGAAATATACCATGATGCCGATGAGGCCATAGGCCACAAGAGCACCACCAGGACCAGCCGTACTTACTACTTCACCACCGGCTACGAATAAACCTGTACCGATGGCACCACCCAAGGCGATCATATTCATATGACGCGCTTTGAGGGATCGTTTTAAATGTTTTTGAGTATTAGAAGTATACTCTACGTTATTATTATTCTGATTATCTGCCATGGGTCACCTCTTACAAATCTAGATTGCGCACATATTTCGCGTTGTCTTCAATAAATTTACGTCGAGGTTCAACCTTGTCGCCCATGAGCACCGTAAAGATTTTATCAGCTTCGATAGAATCCTCTAAGCTAACTTGTAAAATCGTACGATTTTCAGGGTTCATTGTTGTTTCCCATAATTGTTCAGGATTCATTTCACCTAAACCTTTGTAACGTTGAATTGTAATACCATCACGGCCTACTTCATCAAGCTTAGCTGTAAGTTCTGCATCAGAGTACACATACCAATGAGATTTGCCTTTTTTGATTTGGTATAAAGGCGGTTGTGCGATGTAGATATGGCCTTCTTCTACTAATGGTTTCATATAGCGGTAGAAGAATGTGAGAAGCAATGTACGGATGTGAGCGCCGTCAACGTCCGCATCTGTCATGATGATGATCTTGTTATAACGGGATTTTGTAATATCGAATTCGTCGCCAATGCCTGTACCGAATGCAGTAATCATGGAACGAATTTCGTTATTCGCCAAAATCTTATCAAGACGCGCTTTTTCTACGTTAAGGATCTTACCACGCAATGGTAAAATCGCTTGGTAACGACGATCGCGACCTTGTTTTGCAGAACCGCCAGCAGAATCACCTTCGACTAGATAAATTTCTGTCATAGATGTATCTTTTTCGGAGCAATCTGCCAATTTACCAGGAAGACTGGATACTTCCAACGCATTTTTACGGCGTGTTAAGTCGCGAGCCTTACGAGCTGCCTCGCGAGCACGGCTTGCCATCGTTGCTTTTTCAATGATTTTCTTCGCATCTTGTGGATGTTCTTCAAAGAATGTTTTAAGACCTTCAGATACGATAACATCGGTAATACCTTTAACTTCGCTATTGCCAAGTTTTGTTTTAGTTTGACCTTCGAACTGAGGTTCTAATACTTTCACAGACACAACCGCTGTCAAACCTTCACGAACGTCCTCGCCGGAAAGATTGCTTTCATTTTCCTTGATCAAACCGGATTTACGGCCATAATCATTGAGGGTACGCGTCAAGGCAGCACGGAAACCGGATAAATGGGTACCGCCGTCAACAGTGTTGATGTTATTTACGAAGGACAACAAGTTTTCGCTGTAACTATCGTTGTATTGCAACGCCACGTCTACCACAACGTCATCCTTTGTATTTTCGATGTCTATAACAGTTGGGTTAACAACTTCCTTGTTTTCGTTCAAGAATGTAATGAAAGAACTTAAACCACCTTCGTAATGGAAGCTTTCAATGCGAGGTTCCTCTTGGCGCAAATCGCTCAATGTGATGCGAAGGCCTTTGTTAAGGAACGCCAACTCTTGTAAACGAATTTTCAATGTATCGAAATTGAACACCGTCGTTTCAAAAATTTCAGAATCAGGTTTGAAAATAACAGTTGTACCAGTACCTTCCGCCTTGCCGATTTCGTGCAATTCAGATGTTTTGTGACCGCGCGCAAAATCGATTTCTTGAATGATGCCATTTTGAGATACTTGAACCTTAGTCCATTCACTCAACGCATTGACTACGGAAATACCTACACCGTGAAGGCCGCCGGACACCTTATAGCCGCCACCGCCGAATTTACCGCCAGCATGCAATTTTGTTAAAACTAACTCTACCGCAGACATGCCGGACTCATGCATTCCTGTTGGAATACCACGACCATCATCGACAACGGTAATACTATTATCTTCATTAATGGATACTTCGATATGCGTCGCATACCCTGCGAGCGCTTCGTCCACTGAATTGTCTACTACTTCATAAACGAGGTGATGCAAACCGCGAATAGACGTACTACCAATGTACATCCCTGGGCGTTTACGGACCGCGTCTAGACCCTCAAGAACTTGTATATTCTGAGCGCCATAATTTTCTTCAGCCATTAAACAAACTCCTCCTAACGACATAAACCGCAATATGCTAATACACAACACATCTGCGGTGCTAGATTATCTCTCTATTATACTATAGATTGCTTATATCGTGAAAGCCCTATAATTTGCTACTTAAAAGCATATAAAACTCATCAATCCGTTTTTTAAGCGTTTTAAGTGATATACCAGATGCATACACACCATCATCTGTTACAATATACGTCTTTACCTTATCCTCGGGCACAATATATATAACCTCTGCGTCATAATGTGAAATGCCCGTCCTATGATGCTTACCAGACTCCGCATGAATCATAGTAAGAATTGAATTCATAGGGATACTAAAATTATCGCCAATATGAAGATACATATTTCTCCTTATCCTTTTGAGGTGGATGGGGAGTGCTTTCTCGCTCCACCGGCCGGGTCTGTCTACGCCCTACGGGCTCCGCAGGGCCAAAGTCGCTGCGAAAGTACTCTCCATCCACCTCATACATCCTAATGCTATTCCAATATCCCCCTAAGCATATTTAGCTCTTTAATTTTTTCTTCACTTAGAAATTTTGATCTATATTTATTACACAAATTGATAACGTGTTGGTCTGTCAGTTCTTCAAGCCGTTTATGGGTGATGAGCATGGTGGCCATGTACATATGGTTTCGGCTCGTAGACCCATGGTAGACCTTATCTAAATAGAAATAGATCAGTTCTCGCATGGCTATGGAAAAGTCTTTAAAGGTGCATTTGATGTATTGTTGAGCTTCGCTATATTTTATATATGGACGTCGTCTAATTTGTGTTTTTATATCATTAATATGATTGCGATGCATTTCATATTCACAGGACACACAATATTTTGTTTGCCTTCTCATCAATGTATGACAGCGCTCACATCGATGATAGCCGTGTTCTAGCAAATATATTTCCTTTTTGCGGCTACTAATGAGCACCTTACGAAACGGTTCTTTTAGTTTCTCTTCTGCTAAGCTTTCAACCATAGCATCAATAGATTTCATATCATCATCTGACAAAGCGATTTTCGACATATCAATATACCCATCGATGTCGGGCATGTCTATTTTCAGAATGTCCGTGTTAGCCGTTTCTTTCACATAGCTCTGCCGATGCATGATGAGGCCCATTTCAGTGATGATATCACTTTTGTAATAGTCATTAATGGCCTTAAGGATGCGTTTTTGGTTCATCTTAACCTCTTGCATCCACTGCGAATTGTCCGCGCTGAGCACAATTTTGGGAGGTTTGATGTCGATGATGCGCGTATGGCCAGCATAAATCGGCCCCACCACATCACGCCAATGATGAACGAGGGTATTCAGTTTAAATTGTTCCAGTAAACCTAACTCATGTAGGCCACCAGCTAAGCACATATCAAGGCTTTCCATAATGAATGTGCCCCTCCTGACATTGAATAAATTGAACACCTTGCAGGTTTTCAAAATCATGTATATCCGTCGTGGTAATGACAGTTTGAATGCGTTTGTGAATGAACTGCAATAAATTGTTCCGTCTCGCCTCGTCGAGCTCGCTCAACACATCATCCAAGAGCAATACGGGATATTCGCCAACCTCGGATTTAATAAATTCTAATTCGCTCAGTTTGAGTGAAAGCACAGCCGTCCGCTGCTGTCCCTGAGATCCAAATTTCTTTAAATCGATAGCATCGGAAAAGAATCTCAAATCATCGCGATGAGGGCCGACGCTGGTCGTCATACGTTGACGATCTTGCGGCAATGCGTCTTGCAGTAAATCGTAAAAGACCTCCTTCGTATACACGACATGGCCTTCTTCCCCATACGGTTGTTCATAGCCGATGGTGAGATTTTCAAGGCCACCCGTCAATTTACGATTCATCAAATCGATGAGCAAATTGATTTTCTTTAGACTTTCCATCCGTTTTTTTACGATGAAAGCCGCCATATCCGCCAGTTGTACATCCCATTCAGCAAGAGGAATATTCTGTTTACCGCGATATTCCTTCAGTAATGTATTCCGTTGCTGCAATAACCGATTGTATTGCAACAATTGATGATAATAGGTAGCGCTCGTTTGGGATATTTCCATATCTAAAAATCTACGCCGCCCCGAAGGACTGCCCTTAATAAGCTGTAAATCTTCTGGGCAGAAGATGACCGTATTTAAGGTACCAATCAATTCCTTCTGCGAAATCTTAGTATCATTTAAGCGAATATCCTTAGGACCTTGACGAAATAGCTTAATATTAACCTTTTGCGGCGTCTCCTTTTTCTCAAAGTTCACCACAATACCTGCTTCATCAGCGTTAAACAAAAGCATATCCGACGTATCATTTGTACGGTGGCTTTTACCAATGGTACCGACGTAAATAGCCTCTAATATATTGGTTTTACCAGCCCCATTGGTGCCGTACAAGACGATGATTTCAGGCTGCAAATCTATGGTTAAATCCTTATAGTTGCGAAACTGGAACAATTGCAGTGAGTTAATTCTCACCGATTATGCCTCCTCTTTGGTAACGATGAATTCCACATCGAGGCCTTCTACACCAATAACATCACCAACACGACATTTTTTGCGTTTTTCTGTAACCATATTGCCGTTTAATGTAAGCACTTGATCATCGATAAGGCCTTTTACTTGGCCCCCTGTTTCGATGACGCCTTCCAATTTAAGCAATTGATCGATTTGAATGTACTCCGTATGAATTGGTACAGGTTGTTGTTTCATAACGTCCTCCTATGGTGGACAAATTACAGAATTAAGAATTTGTACGAACAGGTGTTACTACATAGGTATAGTTCGGATTATTATCTTGGCGAATCACAACAGGACCATTTTGTTTTAAATACATGTGGATGTTATCGCCTGTGCTATGACGCAAGATATCGGAAATATAACGACCATTAAAGGAAATCGTAAACGGTGTGCCCTTAAATTCCACAGGAATTTCTTCCTTCGCCATACCGATTTCAGCATTTTGGCTGGACAAAGTCACTTGTTCTTCGGACCAATCATAGCGAATAACGTTGTAACTCATATCTTTTGCTAACAAGGATACACGATCAACAGCACCGGCAAATTCCTTGCGATCTACAACGGCACTAGAATCGAATTGAGCAGGAATTACCTTTTCATATTCTGGGTACGTGCCTTCGATTAAGCGGGAAATGATATAGATGGATTCAAACATGAACACGATTTGTGTGCGGTTCCAAATAATTTTAATAATAGAAGGGTTATCGGTTGGCAATAAACGAGATACTTCTGCCAAAGCCTTTGTTGGAATGATAACGCGCATAGGGGATGTGGCAGGTTCATCGATGGTTACCTTTTTAACAGCCATGCGATGTGTATCGGTAGCAACCATAGTCACTTCTTTGTCGTTTGCATCTTTGATTTCGAGCAAAGCACCAGCAAATACAGGGCGATCATCGTCGCTTGCTGCTGCATAGTTCGTAAGGTCGATGAGTTCTTTCATAGCTTGACTATCGATATTGACATAATCTTGGTCGTGAATTTGTTCTACCAATGAGAAATCATCTGGATGCAAGGTAACTAAATTAAATTCAGAGGAACCGGATGTGATTTTTAGCGTATTGCCATCCTCAGGTTTGCTCAATTGAATCGTTTCGCCTGGTAATTTGCGGATTAATTCTTGGAAATAACGAGAAGCAACCACTAATGTACCTGGTTCTAAGATATCGGCGTCGATTGTTAATTTAATGCCCAATTCAAAATCGTTGCCTTGTAGTTCCACTTGATTGTTTTTTGTTGTTATATAAATGGAACCTGGTAGATTTGAACTTGTTTTATTTTGTGATACTTTTTGTAGAACGTTAATGGCTTTTTGAAGATTTGCCTTAGGGAATTTGATGTTCATAACGTAAATACTCTCCTTGTTTGTAATATTCGTTGTGCGATTTTCGTTGATGCTCTATAGATAATCAACGATAGATCGGTTTTCTGATATGTTTTTGATTTGTTTGTTAGTTTAGTAGTATTTGTAGTAGGCGCTGTGAATGTGTGTACATGTGAAAGTTTTCTAGATTTCATGCGTTTCCACAGTTGTGGATAAGTATGTGTATACCTTGTTTTAGGTTATCCACATAGTCACAGAAAATATTAATTTCTTCAATATCCACAGATTTATACACAACATATCCACAGAGTTATCCACACCTGTTTTAGTTGAGTGATGACAGTTTAGATTTGATATCTAGGATAATTTGTTTTGTTTCCGGATTCTTGTCGATTTCTTTACTGATTTTATCGTACGCATGCAAAATCGTCGTATGATCTCTGGAAAAAGCTGCTGCGATTTGTGGGTAGCTTTCATTAATCACATCGCGGCACAAATACATGGCAATTTGCCGTGGAAATGCGAACTGAGCCTTCCGTTTCTTGCCTAACAAATCTTGTTTCTTAATATTAAAATAGGTACTGATAAAGTCTTGAATGGACTCGATGTCGATGAGGGTTACGCGCTCCGTCGTGATGATGTCGGATAATGTTTTCTTCGTGTACTCCAAATCGATGCTGCTGGTTCGTTGTTCTAAGGATGCAGTACCGATGAGTTTATTGAAAGCCCCTTGTAGTACGCGAATGTTTTCATCGAATTGCAACGCCACGTAGTTGATGGCATCGTTGTCGATAACGAGATTACGATTCTTGTTGTTTTCCTTTTCAACAAGGGCTTTCAAAATGGCGATACGCGTTTCCAAATCTGGATTTTCCATGGTTGCCACATAGCCCGCTTGGAATCTAGAACGCAAGCGCTCTTCGAATTGATCCATGTCGTTTGGCATGGTATCGCTGGTGAGGACGATTTGCTTGTTATTGTCCAATAATTCATTGAAGGTGTTGAAAAACTCTGTTTTCGTGCCCTCTTTATTTTCCAAGAACTGAATATCATCGATGAGCAATACGTCGATGTTGCGGAATGTATTGCGGAACAACTCTCCTTGCCGCTTGCGTATTGATTCGATGAATAAATTCATGAACTTTTCGCTCGTTGTGCACATCACCTTGAGATTAGGATATCTTTCAACGATGGCATTGCCGATGGCGTGCATCAAATGCGTTTTACCGAGGCCCGATGGACCGTAGATAAAAAGCGGATTATAATCGCCGCCAGGATGCTCCGACACATTTTGGGCTGCTCCAAACGGAATGCGGTTCGCATTGCCTGTAATGTAATTATCAAATCGATAACCACTGTTGAGTTGTGATGATGACAAATCGATAGGAATATCCGTAGATTGCAACGTTTGCACCATTTGTGGCTGCTCTACAGGAAACATCGGTTCATCTGGAATTAACTCGTCCACCTCTTTACGCTGGATATACACAGGATCTGCGTACACCGGTGTGTAAAATTCCTCTTGATATGGAACCTCCTGCTTTGCAGGTTTTGAGGATTTTTTATCGATGTTGTCCGCGTCACTTACCACCGTATTTTCTATAGTGTTCGTACTAGTATTTTCTGCAGTATTCTCTGTGAAAGTATCTGCTACATGCGGTGCTGTTGGAACATCATCCTTTTGTGGAAACAAATCCAATAAAACCATATTTAATTCTTTGCCTGTCACTTGCTTGATGGCATCTGTTAACAACTTACTGACCGTTTGCTGAGATTCGATGACACTTTTTATAAAACTCTGCATAACCCCAATATGTATAGAATTATTATCTATACTCATCGGTATGAGAGAAGTACTCAAACTTGAATAAATCGCAGGCGGCAGTGTTTGTTTAGCTACTTGTAATATACGTTCCCATATATCATTAATATCAGCTGCTTGCATTTTGTTCCTCTTGTGTATAACTTTTACTAAAAATGTGTATAACTTTCGTTATTATGTGCATAACTTATTCTAAAACTGTGGAAAAACCACAAACACCTGTGAATAACCTGTGCACAACTTGTGAATAAGAGAAAATAAAATTCCCTTCCAACCTTATAAATACTGAGTTTATACTATTCACAGGTTAAAAGAGAAAAAATGTGGATAACTTTTCTAAACTATCCGAAAAAAACTTATAAAAATATATATTTTTTACCAATTTCAATTATGATTGTACCAAAAATGAGGAAGATTGTCATTCAATCTGTGGATAACTTTTATGGAATTTGTTTATTTTCGTATTTTTGCGTAGGTCGGTAAGGTTATCATTTTTTACTCCACCGGCCGGGTCTGTCTTCGCCCTACGGGCTCCGCAGGGCCAAAGTCGCAAAAAAATGATAACCTCACCTCTTTTGATCAAAATAGTCAAAATAAACAAATTTCATATGGGAATGGGGAATACCGGCCGGGTCTGTCTCCGCCCTACGGGCTCCGCAGGGCCAAAGTCGCTGCGAGAGTACCCTATTAACCTTCTCAATATTTATTAAGTGCTGAGTAAAGAAATTATAAATTGGCGGAAAGGGAAAAGAGTCTGACTCCGGCCTACGGCCTCCGCAGGGACATAAGTAGGGTGTTCCGGAAAATAGAACAGGCGTGTACTAATTCAAAAAAGGTATGTGTATAGGGTGTTCTGAAAAATAGAACAGGCGTGTACTAATTCAAAAAAGGTATGTGTATAGGGTGTACCGAAAAATAGAACAGGCGTGTACTAATTCGAAATAGGTATGTGTATAGGGTGTTCCGAAAAATAGAACAGGCGTGTATTAATTCAAAATAGGTATGTATATAGGATGTTCCGGAAAATAGAACAGGTGTGTACTAATTCAAAATAGGTATGTGTATAGGGTGTTCTGAAAAATAGAACAGGCGTGTACTAATTCAAAATAGGTATGTGTATAGGGTGTACCGAAAAATAGAACAGGCGTGTACTAATTCAAAAAAGGTATGTGTATAGGGTGTACCGAAAAATAGAACAGGCCTGTTCTATTTCAAAAGAGGTGTATGTGTGTTGCTCTAAAATAGTAGATTCTGTCTTCCCCGCTAAGGGAAGGTGCGCGCAATCTGTTTCAATAAAAAACAGGAGTTGATCTATAAGGTTCAGATAAAAAAGATATGGTGTCTTGATAAGATGTGAATGGTGTAATTTGTTTGGCTAATTAATGAATATTGTTTAATGATGGCTGCCTAATATTTTTGCAGCGACTTTGGCCTTGCGGAGGCCGTAGGCCGGAGTCAGACCCGGCCGGTGGAGCGAGAAAATATTAGGCAGCCATCATTACTTAAATGTAGTAATATTACTGGCAAACAAATTACATTTGTAGATTTTAATCGAAACACCATATCTTTTTTATATAAATATATATAGAAAACCCTGTTTTTTATTGACAGATTTGCGTTTTCCCTCTATAATTACCCTGTTATGGTATAAGTAAAACAAATATATAACGAGGAGGTGTTTTACTAATGAAACGTACATATCAACCAAATACTCTTTGGAGAAAACGTACCCATGGTTTCCGTGAACGCATGAAAACTATCGGTGGCCGTCTCGTATTAAAAAGAAGACGTGCTAAAGGCAGAAAACGCTTATCTGCATAATATAATGGCTCAGCAAGAGCTTTCAGAAAACTTGGCGCTCTTGCCAAGTTTTTCTATTCTATAGGACTCGGACGATACAATGGATTACCGCTTAGATAAAACGAGACGTATTATAAACAATAATGAATATCGCCTTGTGTATAAGCATGGTAAGTACGAGGTAGGACGCCTATGCGTATTATATCGTATGCCTGTAGCGAAGCAAAAGACTCGTATCGGATTTGTGACGGGTAAAAAGGTGGGTTGTGCGGTTGAACGCAATCGAGCACGTCGCCTTATGAAAGAGGTATATCGCCTCAATCAACATCAAATTCGCGAAGGGTATCATATTGTTATCGTTGGACGTGGCCCTCTGAAGGACGCAACCTATGAACGAGCGGAAAAGGAAATACTGTACTTATTGCGTAAAAGCAAGCTCTTAGTATAATCCTATATAGGACCACAAGCATGGACAGCGCTATGCTTTGGTCCTATTCGCGTATTATAAGGTATATGGATTTGGTGGAAATGTCTTAGATACATACGCTAATCCAATCATGGTGAATTCTATGAAAAATACATGTATAACTGTATTAAATTGTATAAAACGAGGGATTACCTTTGTTTTATGGCTCGTTATTCGCTTCTATCAGATTGTCATTTCCCCTCTCAAACCGGGATGTTGCCGATATTATCCCACTTGTTCCGCATATACTCTGCAGGCAATTGAAAAATATGGTCCTTTGAAAGGTAGCTGGCTTGGGCTAAAACGTATTTTGCGTTGTCATCCATTCCACAAGGGCGGGTATGATCCCGTTCCTTAATTTGGTATTGGTGAAAGATAAGACTAGTACAACTTTCACAATTGACATTAGTTTGAGTGAGCACAGTTTTGGAAATACCTGAGCATCTGTATGGATGAAATTTAGACCATACCATAACGATATATGGATGCGCGAAGGAACCCAATTTCGACCTGCACTCGAAGGAGAAACAATGGAAATTTTTAACTATTTAGTTGAATTTATGCGCACACTTGTGACATATGCTTTCAACTTCACTGACATGGTCGGCTTCCCAAGCTATGGGGTGGCTATTATCATCATTACTGTCATTATTAAAGCGATTTTAGCGCCGTTGACAGTAAAACAAATTAAATCTATGAAAGCAATGCAAGAGTTACAACCTCGCATGAAAGAGCTTCAAGAAAAATACAAAAACGACCCTCAACGTTTACAAGCTGAGATGGGCGCTATGTACAAAGAAATGGGCGTAAACCCATTGGCTGGCTGCTTGCCTTTATTGGTGCAAATGCCGTTCTTGATTGCTATTTTCTACGCATTGCAAGGATATCCTTACAATCCTGAATTCGAACATTTCTTATGGCTTCCTAGCCTTGGCGAAGCAGATCCGTACTACATTTTGCCAGTATTGAGTGCTTTGTCCACATGGCTTATGTCCCGACAAACTGGTATGGGTGCTAGTGGTGCCGCTGCACAACAACAAAAGATTATGCAAATCTTTATGCCATTGTTCATCGGTTACATTTCCTTGAACTTCCCATCTGGTCTTGTTATTTACTGGATTGTATCCAATGTGTTCCAATTGGTGCAACAACATTTCATTTACAAAGGCTTAGAAGCTAATAAATAGGAGGCACTATGGAATTTATCGATGTATCTGCTAAAACAATTGAAGATGCCATCGCTAAAGGGGTTGCAGAACTTTCTATAGATGGCCGTGAATTGGTAGAAACAAAGGTTATTGAACAACCTTCTAATGGTTTTTTAGGTATTGGCCGTAAACCAGCTGTGGTTCGTTTGTTCTATACAATGGTATCAGCTGCGGCTACGGAAGAAGAAAAAGAAGTCATCGCTGAGACTTCTGATGCTGTATCGGATGTGCCTGTTGCGACTGATGAACGCGATGTGGCTGAATCTGTTGATGATTCACCGGTATCTGTGAAAGCTAAAGAAGAGCTTTCAAAAGAAACACAACAAATCATCGCTGAAAAAGGTAAGGAATTCCTTGAAAAGATGTTCGGTCAAATGGGCCTTATCGTGATGATTGAAAAGATGTTTACCAGTGATAAAATCACGTTCCAAGTACATGGTGAAGACCTTGGTATCTTGATTGGTAAACACGGTCAAACCCTTGATGCTATCCAATATTTAACGAATTTGGTGGCTCACAAAGAGGTGTCTGGCCATTGTCACATCGTGGTGGATGTGGAAAATTACCGTGCTCGTCGTGAAGAAACGTTGATCAATCTTGCAAAACGCCTTGCAGCTAAGGTAAAACGTAACCGTCAAAAGGTTTCCTTAGAACCTATGAATGCATTTGAACGCAAAATCATTCATACGGCGTTGCATGATGATAAACACATCGTCACAGAATCCGCTGGTGATGAACCATTCCGCCATATTGTCATTTCATATAAAAAATAAATAATGATACGTGATAACGTTGATGTTTCGAAACCGACTTTGGCCCTGCGGAGCCCGTAGGGCGTAGGCAGACCTGGCCGGTGGAGGTTATCGAAACATCAATGTTATCACAATCAATAAGTTATGGTGAAAGCTAACTTAAGGTAATCTTCGCATGGGTAAGATTGGTTTAGTTTAACTTTCACAGGCGAAGAAATTAAAGAGATTCGAAGTACGGAGATTTTTATGTATATAGATGATACAATAGCGGCCATTGCGACGCCGCCCGGCATCGGCGGGGTTGGTATTATTCGGGTCAGCGGCAAGGATAGTTTTCCTATTGTAAATAGCCTGTTCAAGAGCGCTGGCACGGTTCCGTTGATGGACCGCCAAAATAGAACGATTCAATACGGGACTATTGTGGATCCAGCGACGAACAAGACCATCGACGAGGTTCTTGTGTTATTAATGAAGGGCCCTCATTCTTACACCGCAGAAGACGTGGTAGAAATTCAGTGTCATGGTGGTATTGTGCCGGTTCGACAAATCTTGAAATTGCTCGTCAATCACGATGTGCGCATGGCAGAGGCCGGCGAATTTACGAAGCGTGCCTTTATGAATGGACGTATCGACCTCACTCAAGCGGAGGCAATCATTGATATTATTGAAGCAAAAACAGAGGACTCCCTCTCTCTCGCTGTATCGCAGCTGGACGGCACAGTTTCGTCCTTTGTAAAAGATGTGCGTGAACAGCTCATCGCTATGATTGCTCATTTAGAGGTAACTATCGACTATCCAGAAGAGGATATCGAGGATGTAACGAGCCAAGAGGTTCGTGAGCAGCTAGAGCCTATTTTGAAAGCTATGGATGAACTCTTGTCCACAGCGAACACAGGTCGTCTTATTCGCGACGGTATTACGACGGTTATTGTAGGCCGTCCAAATGCAGGTAAATCGAGCCTTATGAACGCTCTTTTGCGCGAAAACCGCGCTATTGTAACGGATATTCCGGGGACGACGCGGGATAGTATTGAAGAATATATGACCGTAGAAGGCATTTCTCTGCGTCTCATCGATACGGCAGGTATTCGAGACACACAAGATACGGTGGAAGCCCTCGGCGTGGAGCGTGCTCGCGATTATATCAACAAAGCAGACATCGTGCTCTGCGTTATCGATGGGTCTACTCCATTAACCCCTGAAGAAATCGAAATTTTGACCTCTGTTAGCGGTTTGAATACCATCGTACTCCTCAATAAGTCCGATGTGGCACAAGTCGTTACAGACGAAAATATTGAAGAACACGGTAATTTTACAGCTATCGAACGCATTAGTGCCAAAGACGGCGAAGGCTCTGCAGTTCTCTCCAAATGGGTGCAAGAACTTGTCTATGGCGGTCGTGTAAAACAAGACAACAGCGCCATGATTAGTAACGTGCGACATATCAGCCTCATGGAACAAGCAAAGGCTCAAGTCGAAGAAGCCCTATCCTCCATCGACATGGGCATGCCAGTAGACTTTGTCGCTACCGATTTGCGCAGCGCCTGGGAACTACTAGGCGACATCACGGGCGATACCATTCGTGAAAGTATGATCGACGAATTGTTTAATAGATTTTGTTTAGGTAAATAATGGCAAATGAGGACTTCCAAAAAGCCTCCACCGGCCGGGTCTGACTTCGGCCTACGGCCTTCGCAGGGCCAAAGTCGTTTTTTGAAAGTCCTCATTTACCTATAGAAAGAAGGAGAAACTCGGCCTTTGGCCTCGTGATTTTAGTAAAATAAACTTTCAAAATAAGTAATAAATATAAGGAATTCAATAGATATGTATACTGTAGATAATTATGATGTCATCGTCATCGGTGGCGGTCATGCTGGTTGTGAGGCGGCCCTCGCCTGCGCCCGTATGGGTCATCGCACGTTGATGGCGACTATCAGTTTAGATAATATTGCACTTATGCCGTGCAACCCTGCCGTTGGCGGTCCTGGTAAAAGCCATCTTGTGTATGAGCTCGATGCGTTGGGCGGTCAAATGGGTATTAATGCGGATGCTACGGCTATTCAAATGCGTATGCTCAACATGGGTAAGGGCCCTGCTGTTCATTCTTTGCGTTGCCAATCGGATAAAATCAAATATCAACATTTGATGAAACAAACCTTAGAAAATACGGATAATCTTAATGTTAAGCAAATCATGGTGACCGAGCTTAAGGTTGAGGATGGCAAGGTAACGGGCATCGTTACGGAACTTGGCGAATTCTATGGCGCTAAGGCTGTCATTCTTTGTACAGGCACTTATTTAAAAGGCAAAATCCTCATCGGCGATATCGACTATGTAGGTGGCCCAAATGGGCAACGGGTAGCGGAACAATTTTCTCAATCCCTACTAGATAATGGCGTTGAATTGATGCGCTTTAAGACTGGCACGCCAGCTCGCGTAGATAAACGGACGCTGAATATTGAAAATATGGCCGTTCAAGAAGGCGATGCACATCATCATGCCTTTTCCTTTATGGACGAATGGATCAACCGCAACGAAGATGTGTGCTGGTTGACGTATACGAATAAGGAAACGCATGAGATTATTAAAAGCAATATTCATCGTGCTCCTATGTACAGCGGTAAGATTGAAGGTGTTGGCCCGCGCTACTGCCCTTCTATCGAAGATAAGGTGGTGCGTTTTGCCGATAAAGAACGCCATCAATTATTCGTAGAACCAGAAGGAACGGGCACAAATGAAATGTATGTACAAGGCATGAGTACATCCCTTCCTATGGACGTACAATACGCATTCCTTCGCACCATTCCTGGTCTTGAAAACGTCGAAATCATGCGTCCTGCCTATGCTATTGAATACGATTGCTTGAACCCAACACAATTAACACCAGCCCTTCAAGTAAAACATATTGAAGGCCTCTACTCTGCAGGTCAAGCAAATGGCACATCTGGTTATGAAGAAGCTGCTGCACAAGGTCTAATGGCTGGTATTAATGCTGCTTTATGGCTTGAAGGTAAGGAACCTTTCATCCTTGCTCGCTCCGAAGCATACATTGGTGTTCTCATCGATGATCTCGTAACAAAAGGTACCAACGAACCGTACCGCATGATGACGAGCCGTAGTGAATACCGTCTATTGCTTCGTCAAGACAATGCGGATATGCGCCTTACCGAAAAAGGTCGTGAAATCGGCCTTGTGAAAGATGATCGTTGGGCTAAATTTACAGCTAAAAAAGCGGCCATCGAAGAAGGCATGGAATTGTTGCGCAACACACCTGTCAATCCGTCCAAGGAAACGCAAGCCTTGCTTGAAAGCTTGGGCACAGCCCCTATCAAAACAGGCATCCACGCATATGATTTGGTAAAACGTAACGAACTCTCCTATGCTACCGTAGCTGATGCATTCGGTTTGAAACGCTTTACACCTGACGTAGAAGAAGCTATGGATATTGCCATTACCTACGAAGGTTACATCAAAAAGCAAATGGAACAAGTTGAGAAGGTTCGCAAACTGGAAGAAAAAATTCTTCCAAAAGAATGGGATTATACAGAAATTAAAGGTATTTCCCTTGAAGCGCAACAAAAGCTCAACAAAATTCGCCCTCACTCCATCGGCCAAGCCAGCCGTATCTCTGGCGTATCTCCGGCGGATGTGTCTGTTCTGCTAATTCAATTGGAACAATACAATAGGAATAAATAGAATATGTGATTACATAGAAAAAGCTAGCTAATCGTTTGATTAACTAGCTTTTTCTGTTATAAGGTTTCCCGTTCCTGATGCTCATTGACTTCGCGACCTTGACTCATATAATCTGGAGTAAATAAGGATAGCCCAAGTTTAAATAAGAACCACATACATTTTTGTTTCATGGGTATCACCTCCTATTGATTGTAGTGTATCTATAAATGATACCATTAGCAAGCTTTATTTTTTATAAATGTAAAAGTGAGTATATACGTAAAAGTTTGTATATTTATATGAATATTTATAAAATGTATATTATTCTACTAGTAAAATATGTACACTAGAGAAATACACTAAGTGTACATTCAGAATAGACAAAACAATTTATATGTGAAGAAAAGTTCATAGTAATAAATTATAGATAAACAGTAAAATTTAAAAGGTAGAAATAAGATATATAAATTTGGAAAAGGATGTGTTAGAAGGTTAACAAAATAGGTTTACAATTATGAGGCGGTTTAGATGATATAAGATTTTTATGCGTACCTCCTCTTTTTGTACTTTTATCTATATAATAAATGAGAATATATTGAGAATATGGTATAATAGATACAAATATGACTCTTATATTTCGTTTGTATGCTCTTTTTTAAGTGCTTTGTATATAATTTATCCTAGAAGTACATAAACAGGTCTTACAGCGCGAATAAATGAATTTTATCGTGAATTACATACATATAGTTAGGAGCACCGATGAAAGAAAAATATGATGTGCCTATCGCTAGTGAATCTGAGTTTGTAGAATATATGCTTTCACAAATGGCAGCATTTGGATTGCCATGCACACTGCAGCAAGCAAAAGATTTCTACGTGTACTATGCACGCATGATTGAAACAAATAAATATCTTAACCTCACCGGTATTACGGATATGAAAGAAGTCGTGGTTAAGCACATGATTGATTCTCTATCTTGTTATGATCCGAAAATTATCAAATCTGGATCCTCCATTATCGATGTCGGAACCGGTGCTGGTTTTCCTGGCATTCCATTGGCCATCTATGATAGAAGCTTGCACGTGACCTTGTTTGACTCCCTTAAGAAACGACTTACCTTCCTTGAGTTCGTTATCGACGAATTGCAATTGACGAACTGCAAGACCTTACATGGACGTGCTGAGGATTTGAGTCATCAGGACTATCGTGAAAGCTTTGATATCGCCACAAGCCGTGCCGTTGCGAGATTGCCCATCTTATTAGAATGGACCGTGCCCTACGTTAAACAAGGCGGCTATGTTATCGCCTTAAAAGGTGCTATCTACGAAGAAGAAGTCGGCGAATCTGATAAAGCCCTCAGCACATTAAAAGCATCCATCGAAGATGTAAGAACCGTGACCTTACCGACACTAGACGATAAACGAGCTATCGTGTACATCAAGAAAACAGGAAAAACACCTGGGAAATATCCGAGAAAACCAAAAGAGATAAAGGATAAACCGTTATTATAATATGCTACAATCTTTTTCATTAATGTAAGCAATCTAAAAACACCTTCCAAAAAGCCTCCACCGGCCGGGTCTGACTCCGGCCTATCGGCCTCCGCAGGGCCAAAGTCGTTTTTTGAAAGGTGTTTTTAGATTAAACTATATGTTATAGGTAACAATAAATAGGAAAAGATTGTAGCATATTAACACTAACGGCTATATCGGAAACAAAACAGGGAACAAATCTATTTTGATTTGTTCCCTGTTCTTTTAAGATTTGCATATTATTGATCACGTTTTTGCTTAATTATAGAATAAAGAAGCCCCCAATAGCCTCCTAAAAATGACTTCGGGTCCCGCTTTAGCGCGATAGCGTGTCATTTTTAGGAGGCTGTTGGGAGCACTTTTGCTGTTATTTAAGATTTACACGTGATCAATAATATGCAAAGTCGTATCTATATCATTAAGCGGCATGATATGTACGCCTGCAGCGATTTTATTGATTTGTTCCAGTGTTTCGATGGCGATTTCTGTACCCGCTTCTTTTCCGCCTTTTTCTACGCGGTCTAGAATGTCTTGGGTAAGGTTGATTCCAGGTACTTTTTCATGAAGGTATGTTGCCATTTTAAAGCTTTTAAGAGGAATCAAACCAAGCATGATAGGTACATTGAATTCAGACATTTTGTCGATATAGCGTTTAGCTTGTTCTAAATCATAGATTGGTTGTGTTTGCACGAAATGAGCACCATTTTTGATTTTAGCAGCTAGTTTTTGACGTTCGATTTCTAAATCAGGTGCACCAGGATTGCCTGTAGCGCCAATGTAGAAGTTCGTAGGTTCATCGAGGTCGTTACCTGCTAAATCTTTACCGCTGTTCAATGTTTTAGCAATATTTAGTAAGCCCATGCAGTCCACTTCAAATACGGATTGTGCGAATGGGTGGTCGCCATGGTCCGGCTTATCGCCTGTTAGTGTCAAAATGTTATTAACGCCAAGTGCTGCAGCACCGAGCAGTTCAGATTGTAAGCCTATGATGTTGCGGTCACGGCATGTGAGGTGGAAAATCGTTTCGATGCCTTCATTATGTTGCAATAAATAGGACAAGGAAATAGGACTCATGCGCATTTTAGACATAGGGCTGTCCGCAATGTTTATGGCGTCAACCTTGCCTTTTAGGCGCGCTGCTTGTTCAAAAACCTTTTGGGCAGAACTGCTTTTAGGTGGGTCCAATTCAACGGTGATGGTGAACTGACCGTTTTGGTGTTTCTCTCGTAATGTCATCATGTACCTCTTATCTATTCTATGTATGGTGAAAGCCTCATATGCGTTATGTGAGCATTATTTTAGACTTTCACCATGAGTATTACCTATATTATATGCCTAGATTAGCCATTATTTCAAAGTTTCAAAGAAATCGTTCGCGTGGTTTACAGCCGCGATGCCGTCCTTGGCGTAAATATCTGCGCCTGCTTGGTCAGCGTAATCTTGGGATACTACGGCGCCACCAACCATGACCTTCGTTTTAAGGCCGGCTGCACGAATAGCAGCGATGGTATTGTCGATTTGAGGCATTGTAGTCGTCATCAAGGAACAAATGCCTACGAGGGCCGCCTTGTTGTCCTTAATGGCTTGTACGATGACCTCAGGATCAACATCCTTGCCGAGATCGACGATTTTGTAACCATTATTTTCAAGTAAAGCGGCTACGATATTTTTGCCTAAATCGTGAATATCGCCCTTAACAGTGGCTACAACAACGGTTCCTTTATCTAAACTGTCGCTGGCAGGAATGATTTCTTTGATAGTGTTGAAAGCAGCTTGCATCGTTTCCGCAGCGAGCATAACTTGTGGCAAGAATAATTTACCAGAACCGAATTTGTCCCCTACTACGTTCATGGCTTCTGAAAGCCCTTTTTTCGTAATATCTAGTGGATCAATACCGTCAGCTAATGCCTTTTTAACAAGTTCTATGATAGCTTCCTTTTCGCCTTGTTCTACACAAGCGCGGATATTAGCTAATGGGTCGTTGCTATCAAAGGATGCTTTATCTGGACCTTTTGGCGCCGCATTGCCTGGTGCTGTAGTTTCGTCTTCGTAACCATATTCTTTTATGAATTCTGCAGAACCTGGGTCCCAACCAAGTAATGTGGTGCTTGATACAAATGCTTTTTTAGCTGCGTAGTTAAGCGGATTCATGATTGGTGTGGTTAAACCGGATGCAAGGGCCATTGTTAGGAATTGACCGTTTAGATATGGGCGTTGTGGCATGCCGAAGGAAATATTGGATAAACCCATAACAGTTGGGAAACCAAATTTTTCTTTATATAAACGCAATGTGCTAAGCGTTTGTTGTGCACTATCTTCGCCGCTGGCAAGTGTTAATACCAATGGGTCAAGCAAGAGGTCGTGCGGTTGTAAACCATAGCTATATGCGCGATTTACGATGCTTTCAGCTAAAGCAACGCGATCCTCAGCCTTTTCAGGCAAATCGCCGCTGCAGATTGGCAAGCAAAGTAATGCAGCGCCATAGCGTTTAGCCAATGGCATAACGTGTGTGATGGACTCTTCTTCTCCATTTACAGAGTTGATAAGTGCACGGCCAGGATAGTTTTTAAGGGCTACCTCCATGGCTTTAGGATCCAATGTATCGATGGACAATGGCGTTTCTACAAGCATGGACAATTCAAAGATGGCTTTTTCCATCAAAGGTGTTTGATCCATACCGGCTACACCCATATTCACATCGAGGATATCTGCACCTGCTTCTACTTGGTCTAAGGCGTCGCGTTTTACACGAATGAAAGAACCGTCGCGTAGCTCTTGAGCGAGCACCTTACGGCCTGTTGGGTTAATGCGTTCACCGATAATCAACGGTTTAACATTATGACCTAATTCAAGCAATTTTGTACGACTTGTAATCACCGTTTTAGGTTCAATATGAGCACGTTCCTTAGGCGTATGTGCTTTCACAGCGTCAGAAATCGATTGAATATGCGCTGGTGTTGTACCACAGCAGCCACCTACATAACTTGCACCTGCATCAACAATTGGAATCATCAATGGGCCCATGTCTTCTGCTGAAAGCGGAAATACCGTTTGTTTGTTAATGAGTTGTGGCATACCTGCGTTTGGTTGGCAGCTGATTGGTAAATTAGTAACACTAGCGATTTTTTCAATAAGCGGTGTGATTTGTTCAGGTCCAAGAGAACAGTTAATACCGATGATATCGGCCCCCATTGCCTCTACGATAGTTGTGGCAACCTCTGGAGGTGTACCAGTGATGGTACGACCGTCTTCACTGAAAGAAAATTGACAGATAATTTGTACATCTTCTTTAGTCTTACCTGCTGCTTCACGAGCATCCAAAGATGCTAATAGAGCGGCACGCATTTCTTGTACGTCGATAATCGTTTCGATAATGATGAAATCAACGCCGCCTTCAATCAAAGCCTCTGCTTGTTCTCTATATGTATCGTAAATAGAATCAAAGCTCATATTACCCAATGGTTGTAAAAACCGTCCTGTAGGGCCCATAGAACCGGCTACACGAGCGGATGGCTTGAACTCTGAAATTGCTTCTTTGGCAACCTTTACAGCTGCTATATTTATTTCTTTTACACGATCTTGTAAATCGTAATCTTCTAATTTAAGGCCGCATGCGCCAAATGTATTAGTAGTAATTACATCACTACCATGTTGTAAATATTGTGCGTGGATATTTTTTACCACTTCTGGTCGTTCCACGTTAAATAATTCTGGGCAATAGCCCTCTTCTAGGCCTGCTGCTTGGAGCATTGTACCCATAGCGCCGTCAAAAATGTACATGTGAATCATCCTTTATATATTGAAATGTAGGTCACCAAGGACATTCGCCCTCCACCGCCTTAACGGTCGTCGGCCGATGGCCTAGACCTAGGAAAGTCGGGCTCAGAACCTTGGTGACCTATATTTCAATTACTAATACTATAAATGAATTGTTTCACGTGAAACATTTTTGCTTGCACATGGGTACAATGGTACAGATGTACAAGGTAATGTTTCACGTGAAACATCGTGTGTTAAAATTTTATTCTGTTGGTTGTGCTTTCATAGCTATACCAGATGTTTCGGCTGTTGTTTTGCTTGTTTCTGGTTTTGTAGCCGCTGTTTTTTCTGGAAGTTTTCTTGATTGACAATCTTTTTGTGAGCAAGAGCTACAACCGCGTTTTGTTGTCAAGCATTGATCTCCTGGCATCAAACCGATAATAGCTGTTACGGATTTTCTTGGAAATAATAAGAAGTTTTCTGTAACGTGTAGTCCGATTTGTTCGGTTTTGATGATTTTACCAAGTTGTGGTTGAATTTCTAAAGGCCAGTTGCCATAGCCTGGGCTAAAACGCCATGTAGGTGCATAACCTTGTTTCTTAGCAATGTTATTGATTACCTCGTTAACTTGGTCAGCCACTTGTTCAACTGCAGTTGTTGCAGCCGCATCTAGTAAGAGACCTACGGTGTAGTTGCCTTGTTTGAATAGCTGTTCGCTACGTCTTTCAACATCTTCGCCGACCGTAACACCTAGCACATACACCTTTGTTGATTTTTCAAGATGTTTTTCAATGATGGATCCTTCAATTTTGAGCGGCGGATTACTTAGGATAACTTTGTTTTCCGCATCGTAATCATATTCTTGGTAGACACCCTTTGGTGTCGCTAATAATTGAATTTCTTTACAAGCTTCGTCGACGAATTTTTCTGGAAAATCTTCGGCATGACGAAGTCCTGCATATCGCTTTACTTCATCCTTGTTGATGACGGGAAGCATTCCGTTATAAATGGGCATGTGAAACGCCTCCTTTAAAAATAAAATAGATTGTATGGTTAAAATGTTAAACCTATTAAAATACTGTCTTTTATAAGTATAAATATATCTATATATACTGTAAAGGCTATAGCTTCATATAATTTATTAAGGTGCGTCCATAGAAAAAAGTTATATGTAAATATTTTATACCTAATGGTGTAAATCTATTTAGTAATGATACATAATCAAATAAATTTATAAGCTGGTATATCGTGTTAGTGAATATATGTTTTTTTGAAATGTTTCACGTGAAACATTCTTATTTGTTTTAGATTTTATTTGAAAAATGATGGTCACACCTATAAAGTTCTATTTCTTTTGCGTGCCCTATGTTATAATGAAATGAAATATTTTTGAACGTAAAGTTGAGGTGAATTTTGTGGGCAAAGTAATAGCGATTACTAATCAAAAAGGCGGTGTAGGCAAGACTACAACATCTGTTAATCTCAGTGCTTGTTTAGCTGATGCAGGCAAAAAGGTGTTATTAATAGATTTGGATCCGCAGGGTAATGCTAGTTCTGGATTAGGCATTGAAAAAGATGATTTGGAATTATGTATTCACGATGTGTTGATAGATGGCGAAGACATTGCTAATGTGATTCAACCTACAATGCTTAAAAAGCTTTTTGTAGCGCCTGCAACGATTCAATTGGCTGGTGCTGAGGTAGAATTAGTAGGGATTGTTTCACGTGAAACAATTTTGAAAAAAGCCATCGCTTCTGTACGCGATGAGTATGATTTTATCATCATTGATTGCCCGCCATCTCTTGGTTTGCTAACATTGAATGCTTTCACAGCGGCTGACAGTGTTTTGATTCCAATTCAAACTGAATTTTATGCCTTGGAAGGTGTTAGTCAACTTGTTAAGACGATTACAATCGTGCAACAAACATCTAATAAAGACCTTGTAATTGAAGGTGTGTTACTCACTATGTTTGATGGACGTACTAATTTGTCTGTCCAAGTGGCAGATGAGGTAAAATCGTTCTTTGGTACTAAGGTGTATAAAACAATTATTCCTCGAAATGTTCGCCTCAGTGAAGCACCAAGTTATGGGGAACCGATTATTGTGTATGATCCGAAATCAAAGGGTGCGGCTGTTTACACTAAATTAGCTAAAGAGGTTATTCGAGATTCTAAGAAAACGAAATAATTGGTATAGAATAGACTAAATAAATATAATTATGTAATGTAAGCACAAACTGTATATTGGTTTGTGCTGCATTTTATATATGCGGTGTGAAAGTACTAATAGATTGGGGTTAATTATGGCGATGAAGCAGAAAAAGGAACGAAAAACATTAGCAGCAATGATGGGAGAACAGTCCATAGAGACGGCTTTACCTGAACGTGAAGTTCACGAGTTGCCTATAGGGGATGTAATTCCTAATGAGGATCAACCACGTAAGAATTTTGATGAACAAAGTTTAGCTACTTTGGCTGAGTCCATTAAGAATCTAGGCATTTTTCAACCAATCGTCGTTCGCAAGCAAAAGGATAAATACCAAATCGTAGCCGGTGAGCGCCGCTATCGTGCTGCATTGATGGTGGGCCTAGAAACAGTACCTGTAGTTGTAAAAAATTATAATACAGAGGAAATGACAGAAGTCGCTTTGGTAGAAAATCTCCAACGTGAAGGCTTGGATCCTATTGAAGAAGCTTTGGCGTATCAAGGTTTGATGAATACGTATAAGCAAACTCAGGAGATGATTTCTGCACGCCTTGGACGTAGCCGTTCATATATTGCCAATATGATGCGCCTTTTGAAATTAGCCGCATCTGTTCAAAAGGATTTGATTGAAGGCGATTTAACTGTTGGTCAAGCTCGACCTTTATTGGCTTTACGTAGTGCAGCGCAACAAGTAGAAGCAGCAGAGCGCATCAAAGAGGGCGAGTTAAGCGCTCGTCAAGCAGAGCAGCTCGTGAAAGCAATGATGTCTAAAAAGACTAAGTCTAAAGACACTACAGAGCCACATGATACAGCTGAGGTTCGCGCATTGGTAGATCGTTTAAAATTGAGCCTAGGTTCTCCAGTATCTATTAAATTTAGAGCTGGTAAGAAGGTACAAGGTAAAATTGAAATTGCCTTTAGTTCTGAAACTGAATTAGAACGTCTTATTGCGTATATGGATGCTCAGGAGAGCACAGATGATGAAGAAACAATGGAGTTTCGCGTATAATGGAACAAACACCAAAGGCGAACCGCGTACACATCGGCTTTTTTGGCCGTTGTAATGCGGGTAAATCGACCTTAATTAATATGCTAACGGATCAACCAGTATCCCTTGTGTCTGAGGTGGCAGGTACTACGACCGATCCCGTTAGCAAATCTATGGAAATATTGCCTCTAGGCCCTGTGGTCATTACCGATACGGCGGGTATTGACGATACATCGGAACTGGGCGCTCTTCGCATTGAAAAATCCGAAGAAATTATCAAAAAAATCAATCTCGCTGTCTATGTGTTGCGTAATGATGAAGCGCCCACTGCTGATGATATGATGTGGCTTAATAAGTTGAAACAAAACAATGTGCCTGTCGCATTATTCATCAATGAAATTAACGCTTTTGATAGTGAAAGCACTCATGATAACGATAGCAATGGTAATGATACTAATCCAAATTATGTAGATGCGTATCCTGATTTATCTGCTATTGCCACTGTCGTAGGCTCTACGGATTTTACATCGAATCGCGATCGTCTTACATTGCTCGATTTGCTAGGAGGGTTAACACCGCTCGATGTAGAAGGCGAGCAATCTCTATTACAAGGGTTAGTTGATCCAGGGGATACTATCATTTTGGTATGTCCTATTGATTCGGCGGCGCCAAAGGGTCGTCTAATCTTGCCTCAGGTTCAGACAATTCGTGAGATTTTGGACCATAAAGGCCTTGCCTTGGTGTGCCAAACAGAAGAGCTACCGACCATGCTCAGTAAGCTTTTACAAAAACCAAAACTCGTCATCACCGATTCGCAAGCCTTTGAAGCGGTGAATGCGTTGACGCCTGCGGATATTCCATTAACATCATTTTCCATCTTAATGGCTCGGTTCAAGGGAAAATTGCAGGATTTAGTAACGGGGGTGAAAGCCCTTAACAACTTGAAACCTGGTGCGCGTGTGCTCATCAGTGAGGGCTGCACACATCGTCGCCAATGCGATGATATTGGAACCGTTAAAATTCCGATGTGGCTCAAAAAGAAGGGGCATACGGATTTACAGCTTGAATTTACCAGCGGTGGCGCGTTCCCTAAGGATGTGAGCGGTTATGATCTTATCATCCATTGCGGGGCTTGTATGTTGACGCGTCGCGAGGTGTTACGGCGCATTGATTGTGCCGTTGTGCAAGGTACGCCTATTGTGAATTATGGTGTACTTATTGCGTCATTACATGGTATACTAGAACGTGCTATTAGTCCGTTTATGGACGAATTAGATAGAAAGGGTTTTGAATGTTAGAATCTATACAACCCTATATCGGTGTATTAGGATGCGTATTAGCCGTTATTTTATTGGTATATTGCATTATCCTACACATTAGATTAGGGAGCTTAACGAAGAAGTTCAATTTCTTTATGCAAGGTGAAAATGGGGCTAGCCTAGAACGTAAACTTTCAGTAGAAATCACTGAAATTCGCGAGGCCGCAAAGGGATTGCAGGATATGATTGAGGAACAAACTCAAATTCGCAATATTCAAGGTAACACATTGCAAAAAATCGGCTTTAAGAAGTATAATGCATTTGATAACATCGGCAACGATTTGTCCTTTGCCCTTACATTGCTTGATGGCAATAATAATGGGGTTTGCATTTCCAGTATCTATGGCCGAAATGACTCTCGTATTTTCAGTAAACCAATTGTGAAAGGTAAAAGTCTCGTTAATCTTTCACAAGAGGAATTAGAAAGTTTAAATGAAGCGCTTGGGGAACGTACGAATGAGGAAGCGTTAGCGAGCGTTATCCATTCTCAATAGGCAAATCGCCTTATCGTGTTCATATAGAGCGCACATGCATGATGAGTTGAGAAATGATTAAAAGTAAGGAAGGCATTTTGAAAGTACCAAGTATTTTGAGTTCTGTAGTGTCTCAGAATGGTGATAATTGCACCATTACATTGAGTCATAAACAAGCGAAGATTGTAGCCGTAGTGGCCGTAATCTTATTTGTAGCAGCACTTGTTTTATCCATTTGGGGCATTGCACGACAAGCAGAAATCGTTCAATTGCGTCAACAAACACAATTGCAAACAGAACAATTAAAACTGTTACAACAAAAAACAGAAGTGTTGGATAAGAAAATCCAAAACTTAAATCAAATTAGTGAAGAAAACAAACAAATGTTGAAGGGTGCTGAGTCCGGCACACCATCTCAAGGTGGTAGCGATGGCTCTGACCCAAAGCAGGAAGCCGCTAGCGATGAGACTAGTCCCACGCTAAGTGCGGCGCAACTTTCAGCAAGACTATCTAAATTAGATAAGGATGCACAAAAATTATTGGTTAGCTTCTACACGATGCGAAACATTTTGCGCGATGGTGGGGCTCAAGACATCGCTGCATTGCAACAATTGAACTACACCACAGGTTCTGGTGGATATACGAATAGTACAACGCCAAGCATCTGGCCAAGTAAGGGTGTTATTACATCCCCATATGGCACTCGTGTCGATCCTGTGACCGGTGCTGCTAGCGCATTCCACGAAGGTGTCGATATCGCTGACGATTACGGCACACCTATCGTTGCTACTGCAGCGGGTACCGTGACATTTGCAGGCTACACCGAAGGAGGTTATGGTAACCTCGTAGAAATCGATCACGGCAACGGATTTGTGACTCGCTATGGCCACAATAGCGCCGTTCTCGTTACACCGGGCATGACCGTAAAACAAGGCCAAGTCATCGCCCTTATGGGCAGCACTGGTAAAAGTACTGGCGCACACGTACACTACGAAGTACGGATTAATGGGTCCGCGGTTGATCCAATGGTATTTTTGCCAATTAGTAATTAAAACTACATAGAATCGATAGACCCCTCCAGAAAATGATACGCTACTGCGCTTACGCGGAGCCCGAAATCATTTTCCGGAGGGGTCTATCTTTTTTCTATCTAAATTTAGTTGACTAATTGGCATAAAATACCATTGTACAACTTAGCATAAGGGAGAGCCCGAAGTCGTCTTCGAACAGGGGGTATCCCTTTTGGCGTATTATTAATTACTAAACTGGCGGGAGTGGGGAAGCTACTGCGCTTACGCGGAGCCCAAAATTATTTTCCGGAGGGATCTATCTTTTCTATCTAAATTTAGTTGACTAATTGGCATAAAATACCATTGTACAATTTAGGATAAAGAAGTGTACGAGATTGGCTTATATATGCCTTATAAAAAATAGAACAGGCGTGTACTAATTTTGAGGATCTAGTATATGCGTTTAAAAAATAGAACAGGCGTGTACTAATTCTGGGGACCTAGTATATGTGTTTTAAAATAGAACAGGCGTGTACTAATTTTGAGGATCTAGTATATGCGTTTAAAAAATAGAACAGGCGTGTACTAATTCTGGGGACCTAGTATATGTGTTTTAAAATAGAACAGGCGTGTACTAATTCTGAGGATCTAGTATATGCGTTTAAAAAATAGAACAGGCGTGTACTAATTCTGAGAATCTAGTATATGTGTTTTAAAAATAGAACAGGTGTGTTCTAATTCTTAGTACCTAATATATATGTCTTAAAAAATAGAACAGGCCTGTCCTATTTTTGGGGACACATTATAAGGCACCTATGTAACAAGTATTATTACATATCTTCCTAAATGGCTGGGTTGGCAGAGCGTTCATACACCTTAATTAATACAATTCTCGTATAGGATTGGAATAGATATCTTATTTGCAAATTAAAGGCGATAATAAATCTGTTCCTCATATATGATTTGTATACTAATAAAAAGGGTTGAGGGTCCTGAAAAAACGACTTTGGCCCTGCGAAGGCCGTAGGCCGGAGTCAGACCCGGCCGGTGGAGTTTTTTCGGGTCCCTCATCCCTTATGTTTATGTATGTAATTGTAATAAGGAACAGATTTTTATGTATTATATTGCATAATAAGGATATCTATTCCTTTTCGTCTATAAATATTGTACAATTATGGTATATGAACGGAGGTATATCTATGAAGGCCTATGTACAAGTTTATACCGGCGAAGGCAAGGGTAAAACGACGGCTGCAATCGGTCTCGCTATACGAGCTATAGGCGCTGGCAAAAAGGTTTTATTTTTACAGTTCATGAAGTCTAAAGTGTATAGTGAACATAATATTTTACCGACCCTCAAAAATATTACATTAGAAACTGTAGGTAAACCGTTTTTTATCATCAAGGAAGGCATGAAGAGCAAGGATGAGCTCGCCAAATGGGGTGATGAAGTAGTTGTATTTGAATCGGGGAATCCACCTAAGGATTATGTAGCGCTTATTGAAAAGGGTTATGAACGCGCGTTAGAGGCTGTTTCTAGCGGCGATTATGATTTGGTGATTCTCGACGAATATAACATGGCTTTGTTCTTTGAACTCATTGATTGGAAAAAGACGGAGGCTCTATTAGAGGCTCGCAATCCGGAAACAGAACTTGTGTTTACGGGGCGCGGGGCACCGCAAGAACTTCTTGACGCAGCCGATCTTGTGACGGAAATGAAGGAAGTTAAGCATTATTACATGCAAGGTGTAATGGCTCGCAAGGGCATCGAAAATTAGAGCATACTTTCACAAATCCCATAACCTAAGGAGGTGATGTGGTTGAGTATAGTCGCTATTGTGGCACTCGTCGTAGTGCTTCTCATCGTAGCGCTGATCATGATTATCCTACTAACGCCAATCACATATAGCATCGAATGGAACGGCAGGACGCCGTACCGCGTAGAATTGTCGGTCAAATGGCTGTGGCGCGTGTTGTCGCTGCATCTCGCATATTTCCAGGGCAAACCATTTTTTAAAGAACTTTATTTATTAGGTATGCAGAAAATAGGCCCTGTGAAAGAATACGACGAATGGATTCAACAACGGGTTGATGATGAATATCAAAAGGCTGTTGACGAATTTGAAAATGATCCGATGGCTGCGCAAGCGGAAGCGATGATGAAAGCCATGCAAGGCGGTGGTCAGGGCGGTACTGAACCGACTGAGCCGACGACTGCTGGTGCTTCTGGTGAAAGCCTAGATGCTACGCGCAGTGCAGGGCAAACATCAGATGCACAAGGTAAACAGGTTCGCGTTGAACGTGTTGATACATCTAAGGATGATAATAAGGGTGCTGAAGCGCGGGCTGCACAATATGATTCAATTCGCGATAACCCGACGATGAAACCTGATGATGAAGTGGTAGAAAAGGTTACTTTCAATAGTGATGGCACCGTAAAAGAGAAGGTATTTACGAAAATAGACGGCTTGAAAGATAGCGTAAAATCGCGCTTTCAAAAACCAGATCCTAATGATCCGGTGGCTAGCTTTAAATCGAAAATCCCGACCTTTTGGTTCATGAAACATGTGACGAATACGGAATTGTGGCGTCAATTATTGCTTGTTTCTAAGCGGTGTTATGACCATTCTAAACCACGAGATATCGCTGTAGAAGGGCGTATCGGCATCGGTGATCCTTTTAAGGGCGGCATGCTTGCTTCGATGTTGTACAGTATTTGGCCTGAACAGGCTGAACATATCGAGATTGATTATTTGAATTGGCATTTAGAAGGTAGCGGCCACATTAAAGGGCGCATTATTCTAGGCGCATTGGCATGGCACGGCACGCGATTCGTGCTTTCACAACCAATGCGTGCACTCATAGCTGAAACGGGCAAGGTCGTTTGGGTTAAGCGCAAAGAAAAGAAAGAATTAGAACGATTGAAAGCGGAACAAGCCGCTAACGCATAGTTGACATCAGTGGAGGTACTACGATGGAGAACAGTAACGTAAAAGAAAATTTAGAAGTCCTTTTTGAGAAATTTAAAAATATGATTAAGGTGGAAACTGTAGTCGGTGAAGCGGTGCAAATCGGCGATACTACATTGGTTCCATTTGTGGATGTAACATTTGGTTTTGGCACTGGTACAAACCACAATACATCTGGCAAGAATCATGAATGTGGCGGCGGTGGCGGCGGCGCTCGCATGGAACCAAGCGCTGTGCTCGTGATCAAAGGCGAACGCATCGAGTTGTTCAACATTAAAGGCAATCCTTACAGCAACAGCTTTGATCGCCTTATCGGCTTGGTGCCTGACCTCGTGTCCAAATTGAAATCCGATAAATACATTTATCTTAATGACGAACAATAATAGATAGTAAATTTTTAATAAGGGTTCATGATGAATTCATGGGCCCTTATTATTATTTAATAGTATACAATTTAATTATTAGATGCTATATCTTATCTATGATTTTTGAGGGTTTTTACTTGTGAAAGCAAGTTAGATTTGATATAGTAAAAATAGTGCATTACATGTTTGTGTAATGGAACTTTACTGTTCAGGAGGATCTCAAATGAAATTAACTAAAAAATTGACAACATTGGCTATTGTTGGTGCTATCTCCGCTACCACTGCTGTGGCAAGCGCTGCTAACATTGGTTTGGTGCAAATGAGTCAAGTTGTAAATAGCTATCCTGGTTACGGTGCACTCGATATGAAAATGCAACAAGTAGATGCACAATACCGTCCACAAATTGAAAAGAAAATGCAAGAAATTGACAAAATTAAAGATCAAGCTCAAGCAGAAGCAGAATTCAATAAATCCGTAGCTCCATTGTTACAAAAAGAAAATGACGAAGTGAATAAAATTGCACAACCTATGATGCAAAACATTCACAACGCTATCGAATCCGTTCGCGTTGAAAAGAAAATGGACGTTGTATTAGACGACCCATACACAATCCGCGCAGCTGATGCAAATAGTAACGTTGAAAATATTACAGATGAAGTAATTAAACGTCTAAAAAAATAATATTTTAATGTCGCTTTGGCGATAAGTAAAAAGACACCCTCCTAAAAACTCCACCGGCCGGTTCTGTTCCTTTGGAACAGGGCCAAAGTCGTTTTTAGGAGGGTGTCTTTTTTCTCTCTAAATTACATATAAAATATTATTTTTTTAGACAGTAGGTAGAAAGACAAAGTCGTTTTTCGAGAGGGGGCTGTTTTCCTCTATCCAAGATAGGTATTAATTTTTTCAGACAATAGGGGGAAGGGCCAAAGTCGTTTTCAGAGGGGTATCCCTTTTTTCGTTAATCTCTTTGAATAAAATATTATTTTTTTAGACTAAGGACCAGGGGGACACAGGGTGTTTTGTGCTGGTTGGTTTGTTATGGTATGATTTAGTTGTAATTGAGGGCGACGAAGGAGGTTTTGTAGATGTCTTTTATGCAGGTTTGTTGGAGTTTGATGCGGTATCCGCGATCTAAGGGGATTCCGTATATTATGGAGAATGGTACGTTTGATCAAGCGCTAGTTTTTATGTTGCGTTTGTTTGGCATTATGCTTGGTTTGTCGGTGGTGGAAAATGGTATCATATTTTTTATCACGCCTGTAACTGTGCTAGATACGATTGTATCGATTTTAGGTTTTATTTTTGCCTGGTTTTTCCTAAAAGGGCTTTGGTTGATATTGGTCTATTTTTATGTGAAAGCCACTAGTAATCGTGATCTTATGTTTAAGGATACGTTCATAGCCGTTTCGTATGCGATGGCCTTTGATTTACCTATAACCATCTTATCCTTACTCGGTGCTGTACTCGTTATTGTATTGAGCCTTGCCGGAGCGGGTATGATTGCGTTCGGAGTTCAATCTATTTTGGGCCTAATCGCATTTGTATTAGCTATATATTATATGCTTTGCTCCCTTGGACTCTACCGTCAGATGTTAAAGACTACATCAATGCATATTATTATCATTGCTATTGTATATACTGTACTTTTAATAAGTGCATCTATGATGTTACGAGTATAGGTGAAAGTTATTTCATAAATATTAAACAATACAATACGTGAAAGCAAAAAAACGAGCTTAGCATGAATCCAGGCTCGTTTTATTTTATGTGCTAAATGGGCAGATAAAGAATTTAGTATTTTATTTAGTCAATCGATAGCTCATGTCGAGGAGCATTTTTATTCTTTCAGTAGGCACAGAGCCATCCAAAGAAACGGTTAGCCAATTGGCCTTGTTCATATGATAGGCTGCATATATGCCTGGTTCCTTACGAAAGGCACCAATCATGGTGGGCTCGCATTTGATGTTTAAAACATCGATAGGCCGAATATTTGACCATCCTAATTTATCGGTAGTAATATTCATGATTAGGGCGAACCATTTATGATTACTTTGATGGCGGTACACCTTGTAATGCGGGAACTGCGTCCAAGGCGTATTGGTGGTAGTATCCTCAAATTGATTGTGAATATAGGTTTCTAAATCTTCGCGTGTCATGTAAATCCTTCTTTCTCTCTTACATAATTAGTATATTCTCTTATGAAAGCAACTGCAAGTAATAATACTATATTCTATAGAAATACAGTTATGAAATTAAGATCGGAAGAGCGTC
>ERZ506411.94-NODE-94-length-25327-cov-6.44773_pt1 | contig 25327 bp, 15 predicted proteins | sample MGYA00513673_ERZ506411 | MGnify/ENA metagenome assembly ERZ506411
TCCGATCTTGCGATGATGAGCTGCATAATCTGCATTCATATCAATCGCCTCAATTGTACCTAAAATAAGAGCTTTCAATTGAGATGCCATTTCGCCCATCATTTCAACTACTTCGCTGTGAGTAAGAGCATTTTCAGAAATACCAGCAGCATAGTTCGTAATCATAGAGATTGTTGTGTACGCCATTTCTGCTTCGTTTGCAAGATTAACCTCTGGTACATTCGTCATACCTACTGTATCGCCACCAAGCATGTGAAACATCTTAATCTCAGCAGGTGTTTCAAAACGTGGTCCTTCTGTACATACATAGGTACCGCCATTATGAATAGACAATTTTTGTTCTTTACCTACAGATTCAATGATTTGACGAAGCTCAGGGCAATATGGATTTGTCACATCTAAATGTGCAACTGGACGATCGCCACCTTCATAGAATGTAGTAACGCGATTTTTTGTAAAATCAAGAAATTGATCTGTTAAGACAAAGTGACCAGGTTCAAAATTCTTATTCAAAGAACCTACAGCAGTCGTAGAAATAATAAATTTAACGCCTAGCTTTTTTAGGCCCCAAATATTGGCACGATAATTAATTTTATGTGGAGGAATCGTATGGTCTTTACCATGACGAGCTACAAAAATCACAGTTTTACCTTTATATGTTCCTTGAACATAATCAATCTCTCCATAAGGAGTCATCAAGGATTCTTCATGAATATTTTCAAATATAGACGGATCATAAACACCTGTTCCGCCAATTACACCGATTGCACTCATAGTTGCCTCCTATTAAAAATACTCTATCTTTATATTTTCGCATATAATGATAAAACAATCTATAGAAAAAGTTCTATTATTGAATTGGTCCTTTAGGTGTAAACATATCTTCTAGTTCTTTTTTAGAGAAATGATACTTTTCATTACAGTAATGACAAACTAGCTCTGTTGTTTCATCTTCTAAGAGGGATTTCTTATCATCTTCACGCAAAGTCATAAGAACGCCAGCGAATCGATCACGACTACAACGACATTTAAAAGATACTGGTTCGTTATAGACTTCGTTAACAGTAAGTCCGTCTAGCACTTTCTCAACAAGGCCTTTACCATCAGGATGTTCTTTTAAATATTCTGTAACAGGTCCTAATTCATTGATATTCTTTTCTACCATAGCCAATGCAGCATCAGTAGCATCAGGTAAAGCTTGAACGATAAAACCACCAGCTACAATGGTATGATAATCTGGGTCTACGAGAACGCCTAAGCTAATCGTAGATGGCACCTGTTCAGATGTATAAAGGTAATACGCCAAGTCCTCTGCTACTTCACCACTTTGAATAGGGCTAGTAGATGTATAATCTTGAGCCAATTTAGTGAATCTTGTAACTTGTACTTCCCCATGGTGGCCGACTGCAGTACCCACATCGAGTTTTCCAGCACGTTTTAATGGCACATCCACATGTGGCTCATCTACATAACCGCGAACAGTATTATCAGAAAATGCATCGACATGTACAACACCGAGTGGGCCATCACCTTTAATGCGAAGACTTACATTCTCGTGATTTTTAAAATCACCCGCCAATAATAGAGCACCCGTCATGGCACGTCCTAGAGCAGCTGTTGCGACTGGCCATAAATCATGACGTACGCGCGCGGTCTCTACCGTATCCGTTGTAACGGCTATTGACATACGAACTCCTTCACGGGTAGTAAAACGTTTTATATAATCCATTCAATCATTCCTTATATAATCAAATTATTATGTATTACACTCTTTAGTGCCTATATAGTATAGCATGATATATGTATATTTTCCATTATGCAGGAACATATGTTTGTTTAAGTATCTTTTCTAGTAAAAGAACATATTTTCGATATAAAAAACACTCAGTATCATACGATACCGAGTGTTTTCAAAGGTTAATTTAGATTTGATCGATAAGATTAACCATTTCAATAGCCCCCATAGCGCAATCGTAACCTTTATTACCCGCTTTTGTACCAGCACGTTCGATAGCTTGTTCAATATTTTCAGTTGTTACTACACCGAACATAACAGGGATACCGGTTTCTAAAGAAACGTGAGCAATACCTTTTGCCACTTCATTACAAACATAGTCATAATGTGTAGTAGCCCCACGAATAACTGCACCTACACAAATAACAGCATCATAACGACCAGATAAAGCTGCTTTTTTTGCAATCAAAGGAATTTCATAGGCACCAGGAACCCAAATGACTGTAATATCTTCTTGTTTAACATCATGACGCAATAAGCAATCTTCTGCGCCACCAATTAATTTAGATGTAATGAACTCATTGAAACGTGAACCAATAATGGCAAATTTCTTACCAGTACCAACCAAATTACCTTCTTGAACCATCATGTTATAGCCTCCTATGAATTTAGATTAAATGTCTATATAACGAAAGAAAAATTAGTCTTCTAACATATGTCCCATTTTTTCTTCTTTTGTTTTTAAATAGCCTGCATTAAATTTGTTAGCAGGAATAATAAGAGGTACACGTTTGTGTACATCAACACCCCAATGTTCTAATCCATGGCGTTTTTCAGGGTTATTCGTCAATAAACGGATACTCTTAATACCTAAGAATCGAATAATTTGAGCCGCTAAAGAATACTCACGCATATCTGCAGGGAAACCTAATTGTTCATTCGCCTCTACTGTATCAAGGCCTTGTTCTTGTAATGCATAGGCTTTAATTTTATTGGTTAAGCCAATACCACGACCTTCTTGACGCATATAGACTACAACGCCTTTGCCCTCTTTTTCGATGGACCGTAGTGCATTTTCTAATTGTTCACCACAATCGCAACGTTTAGAACCAAATACATCCCCTGTTAAACATTCGGAGTGAATACGTACAAGTACATCTTCACAATCTTGTACATCGCCCTTAACAATTGCCAGATGCTCTTTATGATCTAAATCATTTTTAAATACGAAGATATTGAAATCACCAAATTTTGTTGGTAATTTGGAACAAGCGCCTAATCCGATCATATCTTCATGTTGTTTGCGATATTCAATGAGTTCAGCTACAGACGCAATTTTCAAATCATGTTCCTTAGCAAATTCGATTAGATCCGGTAAACGTGCCATATCACCATCATCTTTAGTGATTTCACAGATAACAGCAGCCTCTTGCAAACCAGCAAGACGACAAAGGTCAACAGATGCTTCAGTATGACCTTGGCGTACGAGAACGCCACCTTCTTTATATACCAATGGGAAAACATGACCAGGGCGACGGAAATCAGCAGGTTTTGCATTAGGATCCAATAGTTTTTGAATCGTATACGCCCGTTCTGCAGGAGAAACACCTGTAGTTGTATCTACATGGTCAACGGTAACAGTAAATGCTGTTTCATGATTATCCGTATTCTTTGTAACCATTGCAGGAATACCAAGGCGTTCCAAAGCTTCTCGTTTCATTGGAGTGCACACGATACCACGTGCATATTTAACAAAGAAATTAATGTTTTCTTGAGTAGCAAACTCTGCAGCGATAATTAAATCCCCTTCATTTTCGCGACTTTCATCATCAACGATAATAACAGGTTTACCAACTTTCATATCTTGAAGAACTTCTTCAATTGTATTCAATGTATAATTCATGGAGATAACTCCTCCTTTTACATAAATCCGTTCTCTACTAACAGAGATTCCATGGATTTTTGGGACTTACTTGTATGTGTAGGCTCATCTAAAGTCATAAAATGACGAATATAACGGCCTGTAATATCTGTTTCTAAATTTACCTCTGTACCAATCGACGCATGTCCGAGCACAGTTTCGCTTAACGTAAGTGGAATAATAGATACGGAAAATGTCGATTCTGTTCTCTCCATAATCGTTAAGCTAATGCCATCGATTGTAATAGATCCTTTATAAATGACGTAATCCATAATCGATTTTGGAGCAGAAATAGTGAAAACAATGGCATTATCTGTTCGTTTCATATTGACGATGCGACCTGTACCATCCACATGACCAGCTACAATATGACCTCCAAACCTTCCATTAGCAGCCATAGCGCGTTCGAGATTAACGGGTTGATTTACCTTTAAATTGGTAAACGTCGTCATACTTATTGACTCCGGCATAACATCTGCAGTAAATTGGTGATTTCCAATAGATGTGGCAGTTAAACAAACGCCATTAACCGCTACAGAATCGCCAATTTTTAAATCGTCAAAAATTGTATTGCCACCGATTGTCAATAATAAGGATTGGGCACCCTTTTTAACGTTTACTATTTTGCCAACTTCTTCAACGATGCCTGTAAACATAGGAGCCCTCCCTTCCTAAACGATAGGATTCAATACGAATATTATTATCTAGTATTCGCGAACTAGCAAATTCGAGTGTAGGCGCCTCATATAATGTAGCAAAACCGGTACCACCTACAGCAGATGTACTATTCGCGCCCCCTATGACAAGATTGCCTATATAGGTAACAATTTTATCAAAGGCCAACGATTCAACAAAGGAACTGATAATGGTGGAACCACCTTCAACAAGCACTGATGTGTATTCTTGTTCCCCAAGATGTTCCAAACACGCTTGAATATCTATCTTCTTAATATCTATAGCTACATCAGTGGTACGTCCTTGACGCACCGATTTTGTTGGGAGTTCCTCTACAATCGCTCCAACATTAGCCAAAGCAATTCTACGCTGCTCTGGACAACCTTTCGCTACATAAATGATAACCTTACGATTTGGTATCGTAAATACCTTTGCATCCGTTGGCGTACGCCCCTGACTATCCAAAATAATAATATCTGGCTGATGCACCTCTAATGTATTATCTATCGATACATCGTGTCTGTTGATAAGTGCTTCATATAATTCATCTCTAGTGAGCCTACAATTAAGCAATGGATCATCAGCCAAGATGGTCCCAATACCAACAAGCATCGCATCATGAGACGCTCGCAATATATGTCCGTCCTTACGGGAACTTTCATTCGTAATCCATTGAGATTGACCTGTGAAAGTAGCAATTTTACCATCTAGGGACATAGCACTTTTTATGGTTACAAACGGTTTATGTGTTTGAATAAATGTAAAGAACTGTTCATTCAACTGAATACATTCATCCACACATACATCTGTAGTTACCTCTATACCTGCCTCAGTAAGAATTTGAATGCCCTTACCAGCCACTAGTGGATTTGGATCGGTACTACCAATCACAACGCGAGCAATACCAGATTCAACGACACGCTTTGCACATGGCGGGGTCTTACCATAATGAGCACAAGGCTCAAGGGTTACATATAAGGTAGCCCCCCTAGCATTGTCTCCCGCGGCATCTAAAGCATGCACTTCCGCATGGGCCTCACCAGCCTTATGGTGATACCCTTCGCCAACTATTGTATTATTTTTTACTACGACGGCACCAACCAAGGGATTGGGCGATGTATGTCCAGTTGCCATTTTTGCAAGACAAATGGCACGCTTCATATATAATTCGTCGTTCATCATAATACCTCAATAAAAAAAGGACTATAAACATAGTCCTTGGGTCATCATATATACACATACGAAATATATGTGCTATTGTCTTTTCTCATCCAGACTCTACTGTCGGTATCGGAATTGCACCGATTCATGCCATATAGCTCGCGGACTATCACCGCCGGTAAGGAATTTCACCTATCCCCAAAGACTTATCATATTAATTTATATGTTTATAGTACCACTTTTATGATACTTTCGCAAGATTATACATTTGTATATGAGAAAACTTATTAATATCCATCTCAATTATATAGCACTTTTAGAAATTGAACTAATTTTGTGATGTATACAATCCATTGTGATAAAAGTCACATAATATGCAATCATAAGGTACTACTATTTATAGTATATAATGAATTATATTTTTAAATAACATTAATTATCATATAGAGGTGATAATATGGCAAAAAAACGTATATCAGATGTACTCATAGAGGTATTAGCTAACGCAGGTATTGAAAGAATTTATGGTATTACTGGGGATAGTTTAAACTCGGTAAACGATAGTTTACGTCGTAATGGGAAAATTCAATTTGAACATGTGCGCCACGAAGAATCTGCAGCCTTCGCTGCCGGTGCAGAGGCTCTATTAACAGGTAAATTAACCGTATGTGCTGGTAGCTCTGGCCCTGGTAATCTCCATTTGATTAATGGTCTATTTGATTGTCATCGCAATCGTGTACCAGTGCTCGCTATTGCCTCTCATATTCCACAATCCGAAGTCGGTCTCAACTATTTCCAAGAAACACATCCAGAAAATCTATTTAAAGAGTGCTCTTGTTTCTGTGAACTCGTTTCTAATCCAAAGCAAATGCCGGAAATCCTATTCCGCGCCATGAATGCCGCAGTTGGCAATCGCGATGTAGCCGTAATCGTTCTACCTGGTGATGTGGCCGTTATGGAAACAGAAATTGATAAATTACCTACATGGCATGCACCTAAATTGCCACGCGTAATTCCTCAATCAGAGGATATTCTTGAAATGGTCCAACATATAAACAATGGCAAACGCATTACACTTTTCTGTGGTGCTGGTTGTGCCGGTGCTCATGACGAAGTGGTTGAACTTGCTACTAAATTACAAGCCCTTGTTGTACATGCTTTCAGAGGCAAAGAATGGGTTGAGTGGGATAATCCTTATGATGTGGGCATGACAGGTTTGCTTGGTTATACATCCGGTTACCGTGCTATTGAGCAATGCGATACACTAATCATGCTAGGTACCGATTTCCCTTATCGTCCATTCTATCCTGAAAATGCTAAGGTAATTCAAGTAGACATTAATCCATCCGCTCTAGGTGCACGCGTTCCATTAACACAAGGTATCATTGGTTCTGTAAAAGATACCTTACACGAACTACTCCCTCACCTTACACAACGAGATGATACAGAATTCATCGATACCGTTCGTAAAGCATACACTAAATTCCGCAATGATTTGGACAGCTATGCCGTTGCTGAACCTGATGGTGTAGCAATTCACCCTCAATATTTCGTAAATCGTCTCAATAAATTGGCTGCTGATGATGCCATCTTTACATTCGATGTGGGCACCCCTGTTATCTGGACTGCACGCCATATCAAAACAAATGGCAAACGTCGTATCATTGGCTCCTACAATCATGGTTCCATGGCCAATGCAATGATGCATGCAATAGGCGCTCAAAATGCATGTCCAAATCGCCAAGTTATCTCCCTTTCTGGAGACGGCGGTTTCACAATGATGATGGGCGAAATGTTGTCATTAAAACAATTAAATCTCCCTGTAAAAGTATTCGTATTTAACAATGAAGAACTTAGCTTCATTGCCATGGAAATGAAAGCTTCTGGTTACTTAGATTATGCTACAGACTTCGTAAATCCTGACTTTGGCAAACTTGCCGAAGCAGCTGGTATCAAAGGTATTAGCATTACAAACTCTAGCGAAGTAGATGAAAAAATCAAGGAAGCCTTGAACTATAATGAAGGTCCTGTTATTATCAATGTCCGTGTAGATAAACAAGAACTTGCTATGCCTCCAAAAATTGCATACCAACAAGCAAAAGGATTTAGTAAATACTTGATCAACGCCATCCTTGATGGACGTGGTACAGAACTTAAAGAAATGGCTAAAACTAACTGGATGAAATATAAATCCTTATACTAAAATCTGCCAAAATAATTAAATTGCAAAACTGTCAAAAAAAAGGTGTCATCAAACGATGACACCTTTTAAATTTATTAGCCAAACAGCGACATTTGTTCGTCTTCTGGCAAATCTCCACAGCATTTAAGTTCTTTCATCGTTTCAATGATGGTAGCAGATACCTTACAACGACGTTGCAAGTCTTTTAATGATGTAAATGGTTTTGCTTCTCGTTCTTCTACGATTGCATCAGCAACGGTTTCACCAAGTGAATCAATAGCTAAGAATGGTGGTAATAGTGCGCCGTCCTTAATGCTAAATCGGCGAGCACCGGAATGTTGAATATCTACGTTTATAAAACGATACCCCCGTTGATACATTTCCATAGATACCTCTAAGGCGGACATCAAATCCTTTTCCTTAGGGCTGGCACCACGGTCAAGAGCTTTAATACGATTAAATTCTTTCAATTGTGTATTCAAATCACCTGTCATGATCCGTAAATCAAAGGCTTTTGCACGAATGGAGAAATAGGCAGCATAAAATGCTAACGGATGGTATACCTTAAACCACGCAATACGGAATGCCATCATAACGTAAGCAACCGCATGGGCACGAGGAAATAGATAGGAAATCTTTTTACAAGACTCAATAAACCATTCAGGAATATTATTTTCTCTCATTTCTTTTTCAAATTCCGTAGTCGCTTGCCCTTGTTTATTTCTCTTTTCAATGCCCTTCCCTTTACGAACATTTTCCATGACGAAGAAACTATTTTTCTTATTCATGCCACGATGAATTAAAAAGTTCATTACGTCATCACGGGTAGAAATGGCTTCGTTCAATTTACAAGTGCCATTTTTAATAAGTTCTTGTGCATTATCGAGCCATACATTAGTACCATGGGAGAAACCAGAAATACGAACAAGATCAGAGAAGGTTTGCGGTCTTGAATCTTCTAGCATGCCCCGTACAAATTTCGTACCACATTCCGGTACGGCAAGGCTCGCTACTTGGTCCCCCTGCAACTGTTCCGGCGTCAATCCGATACCCTCTGTTGAAGAGAATAGACTTAGCGTTCTCGGATCATCAAAAGGAATTGTTTTTGCATCGATACCGGTCAAATCCTCCAACATACGAATTATTGTCGGATCATCATGGCCCAGAATATCGAGTTTTGTCATACGCCCTTCAATAGAGTGATAGTCAAAGTGAGTGGTTAATACGCCACTCTCTTTTTTATTTGCCGGATGTTGAATCGGTGTAAAATGATGCACATCCATATCGCGAGGACAAACCATGATACCACCAGGATGTTGGCCTGTCGTATTTTTTACATTTGTAAAACCTTTTGCGAGATGCTCAAGGAATCCACTACGAGCTTGAATATTTCTAAGCTCTGCATATTTCTTTACATACCCAAATGCAGTCTTATCTGCAATGGTACCAATAGTACCAGCCTTAAACACATTATCACGGCCGAACAATTCTTCTGTGTACTTATGCGCCTTTGCTTGGTAATCACCAGAGAAGTTCAAATCAATATCTGGAACCTTATCGCCTTCGAAACCAAGGAAAATAGCAAATGGAATATCATGGCCATTCGTCTGCAATGGATGACCGCAATTAGGACAGTCACGACGCGGTAAATCGAATCCACCAGCGTATTCACCATTTTCATAAAATTCCGACCACTTACATTCAGGGCAAATATAATGTGGTGGCAATGGATTAACTTCTGTAATTTCCGACATGGTTGCTGCAAAGGACGAACCTACAGAACCACGAGAACCTACGAGATAGCCATCATCTAGCGATTTTTTTACTAGCTTATGTGCGATATAGTATAAAACGCCATAACCATTACTGATGATACAATCGAGCTCATAATCTAGGCGTTCTTGTACAACACGAGGCAATGGATCACCGTAAATCTTCTTCGCATTTACATAGCACATTTCTATGAAAGCTTCATCAGCCCCTTCGATTTTAGGTGAATATGTGCCATCTGGCACTGGCTTGATATCTTCAATACTATCGTTGATAGCCCGTGTATTCGCTACAACAACCTCATAGGCCTTTTCTTCACTCAAATATGGGAATGATGCTAACATTTCATCAGTAGTACGCAAATGTAAATCCGGTTGTTCATCCGCATCAGGGAACCCACAAGCGGTTAACATAATCTCACGATATATCTTTTCCTCTGGTGTTAAATAATGAACGTCACAGGTAGCACATACACGTTTATTGAGGGCTTCGCCCAATTCAATAACCGTCTTATTCATATCGATAAGAGCTTGTTCATCTGGCACGATACCCTTGCGAATTAAGAATGTATTGTTGGTATGTGGTTGAATTTCAAGGTAATCATAGAATGATGCAATCGTTAATAGCTCTTCTTTGGAGGAACCTTTAACAATAGCCTGCATCAATTCACCTGCTTCACAGGCAGACCCTATAAGAATACCTTCACGATGCTCTTCAATGATAGAACGAGGCAAACGAGGTCTCCGTTTATAGTATTCCAAATGGGATATGGAAATCATTTTATACAGATTACGTAAGCCCACCATGTTTTGAGCTAACAAAATAATGTGATATCGAGGCGCTTCATCTTTTCGTTTTACAACGTCTAAGGATAATTCCTTTTCTAAATCCGCATCATCAACGAGATACCCTTCAACGCCATAAATTACCTTAACACCTAGTTCTTTACCAAGTGCTTGTGCTTCAGGAAAGGCTTGTACAACACCATGGTCCGTAATAGCAACCGCAGGATGGCCCCATTTTTTGACAGTTTTAAATAAATCCTTAATCGATACGAGTGCATCTTTATCACTCATCTTAGTATGAAGATGAAGCTCAACACGAGAATCTGGTCTATCCTCTGTCCGTTCATTTATATTGTCTTCTTCGATAGCTTCGATACTACGTATAGATAAAATATAGTCCTTATCAAATCGATCATCAAAGTTGACACTACCTTGAACGCGCACCTTTTGCAATTTCTTTAATTGTTTTAATAAGGCATCCCCTTCTTCTGGACTATTCGTAAATTTGATAAACTTCATACTGTTCGTATCATCTACGATACTGCCATTTACGATACTTTTACCAGTCCTAGTATCGCGTTTATCAAGGCCAACGAACACACCTTCAAAAATGACACTTGGTGTTTCTACAGTGCCCATAATGCTGGAGGTCGCGCCCTCAATGCGTGGACCTAAAATCATGCCCTCATCAGTTGGTGCATCCTTAGGCGCGCGTTGTGGATATTTCTTACCACCTTTGTGTTGATGTCCGCTATTAGCTGAAGATGTAGATGATGAGCCACTAGATATAGATGGATTTCTTGTAGTTACAGACTCATACGATGTGGGGTCTGGATTAAAATAGTCCAATTCCACTGCATCCATAAATGGCACAAACTCATCTGCATAATCAATTTCATCATCGTTATTGCCAGCAAAGGACTTTCCTCTCTCTGGCATGTTTTCTTCCTCTAATTTCTGACGATGCGCTTCAACATCTTCAATAAATTCACCTACACCACAACCACCGGCATAGTAGTATGGTGCAAATTCTTCATCATCGTCATCTACCTTCCACGCAAAGCAGCAAGACGTAGTTGCATTAGTAGGAATCGTATCAAAGGAAATATTTTTTTCTTTGTACCAAGCAGCTAATCGTTCTTGTAATGACACTAATGTTTTAAATGCTGAATCTGCTGCTTGTATGGTTACCTGTTTATCATCACAATTCACATAGAAAGCAGGTTTACTATTCTGTTTTGGTACTACTCGATAACGTACTTTCATTTTTATCCCTTATACCCACAATAGGTCAAACATAAATCCCTAAATCGCCACATATCCCCTTTGCTTGTGCGACTATCTAATATTACCTCATATAATCCTTTTAAGAGTGCTTTTAAAGCCTTTATAGAAATACGAGAACTCGCTTCATAGGCCAGTTTTATAGGGTATGGCTTATAAGAGGCCCCATTTTCTTTACAAAAATTTTCTACCTGTTTAGCTGTCATACCTGCAGCACGACATTCGCTTACCAATAATTGGAGCCTCAACTGTCCTTCGATATAGCCCATAGCGCGATCGATTTCTTTATAGCTAAACATAAACGGAAATAATTCTAACAAGGTATTCACATCTTGTTTTAATAAAGCTTCTTTAAAGGTAAAGATATTTTTAGCTCCATAATTACTGCTATGTTCCATTAAAAAGGATTTATCTATTTTCTTATGATTACCTAATAACAGAAAATATCGATCAAACTCGGTACGCATAAACGCAACCGGCACATCTTGCCATAACTCCAATAGATGAGATAGATAGTCGTGCCCATCAGGCGTCAGCGTATATCCATTAGAGGTGCAATACTGACGAATCCACATCAATAAATCGTCACCTTCTAATCGCTTACATTCCTTATTAGGAATAGGTTCTAATATCTTTTTATTTTGTTTTAATCGTTTATCCACCATATCGTGATAGATAATAAGTACTGGATTATCACCGGTATAATTCATCAGTAACTCGGCCAGTGCATCCCATTCTTGACTCTCTTTTTGGCCTGCTTTTTTAAAGATAGGTAGATTAATAAGACAAAATACCTTGGCATCGCCAAATAAAGAATCCTCCATCAATTGTTCTGATATTTTAGAAGGACCTGCTTCATCATGCAACACGCGCACATCTAGATTTTTATGAGATAAGAAAAACTTTTGTTTCTCTTCTTCTATAAGTTGTGGTTCATTACCATAAATTAGATATACTTGATTCATCGCCAGTCCTCCTTTCATAATCGATAGTCCGGAATATATTGATAGCCCCATAAATGAACATGTTCTGCATCGGGATCAATGTCTCGCATCGCTCCTCGAGGCATGCTAACAAGCACGGGATGATTCAAATGTAATGCTACAATTTGATTCATCATATACGACTGAGAGGTGATCAAAATAGTGTTCCTCATATCATTTAATTGTAGTTTTTTTTCACCATTTTGTCTATTATAGACCATCACAGACGATATATCATTTTTGTATAAAACAGTATTTTTGCCCGTCGATTGAAATCGTTGAACATGAGCATTATTTAATGGAATACCAAAACTTTGGAGTCCATTTCTTACGCGAATTTCACTAGCTTTCATAGGAATAGCATCAGGTGTATCAATATATACCATAGCTATTTTTTCATAAGGCTTAACAATGAGGAATGCATTTGACTGTTTCATAGGTACAATATGCAAAATCGTTTCATGCCTATATAAGATGCCACTATAAGCAATAGCTATTATACCGATTCCCATAAGTACAATTCCTTTTGTAAAAGTTCTAAATCTAAGCTTTAATGAGACTAGATTAATATATAGTAATCCCACACATCCATAGTATAACACCCCTAATGTGGCAGAAATGGTACCTATCCACCATAGACATATAGAACTGTTAGCGAGATGCGCATTTACATATAAACAGATAGTTAATATCCAGTCGATTACGTTCCACACCATACCTATTGGTATAAATAAGGATATTATAGTACAACCAAATAACATAACAATAGCTATATCAAGTAAAGGTGTAATAATAATAGCTGCGAAAAGACTTGCTAAACTCAAATAGTGAAAGTAATAGAGCTGGAACGGTATCAATAAAAGCTGTGCACTGATGCAGAGTACTAGTGGAGCTTTCACAATCGGTGGCAATACTGTGATCCATCGATATAATGGCATGCCAAATAATAATAGCCCATAGGTAGCTCCAAAGGATAGTTGAAAGCTCACGTCTAATATAAGTAACGGATCATATAGTAAAAATAGTATAGCCGTCACTGCTAATCCTTGCTTCGCCGTATACATACGGCCCTTTACATAGGCTAAAGCAAGCCAAATCCCCATTATGGTAGAACGCACAACAGGTGCACTGAAACCAACCACTATACAATAAAAGATAGATATTATAATACCACCCATCATAGCATAACGTTTCCTGATATGACATACTCTGCATAGGCCATATACGATAGAAAATAACAGTGCAATATGGGAACCCGATATAGATAAAATATGAATGATTCCAGTGTAGCCAAATTGACGCAGCACATCTTGACCTAATTCTCCATAATGGCCTCCTAGAACTAATGAAATTCCAAGCCATTTGGTTGTATCTGATAGATACTGCTCCATCAATACTTCAACAGCACTACGTATCGAATCAATTATGTGAAGACACCGTTGATAATAACCGATATAAGAATCTATCTTATACTGTTTTAGAGCATGTAAATCCACCACCTTATAGGTACCATCAAACATGGCACCCATATCTTCATTACGAATTGCCTTATTTCGCTTATCAATAGTGCCTCTCTCTTCTGTCAAATAGAGAGATTTAGGCGTACCATAAACGATAATCGAATCCCCCATATGAAGATGTGTAGAGTTTTCTTGTATTGTTACTCTAATATGTCCATCGGCCTTAATATGCACGCCTTTTGCCGTATCCTTGTGTGGCACTAACCCTAACAATATAGCACTAAATGATCTATATTCTTTCCCATCAATCACTTTTAAATCTACCGGAGAATCAATGAGTAGTGCATATTCGCCTTCTTGTGATAAAAAGAATTTAGTGTGCCCTACATACTGATTAATTTGATGATTTACATGTAAAAATGATATGCCACCTAATGCACATGAGACGATGCAGGTTACAACTATATATTTAATTGACAAAGACGATTGTAACCTATAGCGAACCACAGCTTTAACCAATGTATATAGTAGATAGCCAGCAGCACCAAACATACAATACCAACTCGTATCGAGCAATACATAATGCGAGCTATAGGCACATAAAATGCCTAGTATGATACCACTTAGAATATAATGGGCTATCTCCGAATAGGTGATCAGCATATTCAGTGTCAAATAAATAGGTAAATTAGACTGTAATTTTATCGCGTATCTTCTTAAATAATCCATCGCCGATACCTTTGACGTGCTTGATATCCTCTATAGATGTAAAAGCGCCCTTACTTTGACGATACTCTTCAATCCGTTTTGCCATGGTTGGCCCAATTCCAGGCAGTGAATCGAGTTCCTTAACGGTAGCCGTGTTAATATTAATCTTTTGATTTCGTAGTAATGATTCAGGATTCCCGTGAAAGTTAAATTTGATGTGAATATGTTGCCCGCCTGTCACTGTCTCTGCTAAATTGATGGGCTCTACATCTCCATATGGTAGTGCACCTCCAGCCCCTTTTATAACATCGCCAATTGTCGAGCTAGATGCCACCTTATAAAGACCTGGCGATTGAATAGCACCCGTCACATACACAATAGCATCTGTACTTTCAGTATGTTGTTCAGGTTGAACTACACCATTATTAGCATGAATAGAATTACTTTCATGATGATTAATGCTATTCACGTCAGACGTATTAGCCGCTAATACGGACGAATCTGGCATTGTGGTGCTTCCTTCTGTTATAATAGGCCATAGGAAATAAATTCCTACTAAAATACACAGGATTATTACAATCCACTTATGTGACACAATCATTTGTTTCATATGGTCACCTCCTACTATTAGAGTTTCCATATACAACAAATAACTCCTACTTGTGACTCTATTAGTCACATAAGCAGGAGTTTTCAAAATTATATCGAATTAAAGGAACATACTTTACCGGTATATCCTATTACTATGTTAAGGAGTCTATAATGAATCAAGAATTATTACGTAAATACGCCCGTACTTTATTGCGGTCTGGCGTCAATTTACAAGAAAAGCAAACACTCATCGTATCTGTTGATGTAGACAATAAAGATTTTGCAGTCATCGTTACGGAAGAAGCCTATCAATTGGGTGCCAAAGAGGTTATCATCAATTGGCGTCATACCCCAATTACACGACAACGCTTATTACATGCTGATGCATCGGTTCTAGAAACACCGGCTAAATGGATTCCTGTATATTACGAGCAATATGTAGAGGAAAAAGCTGCCTTTTTATCACTTATCAGTGCCAATCCAAAGGCGTTAGCAGGAATTCCTACAGAGCGCATTAGCCTAAACTCACGCAATCTCAACAAGGTCCTATCCTTCTACCATACAGCCATCATGAACTCATCCGTAACGTGGTGTGTAGCCGCTGTACCAACAGTGCTTTGGGCTGAACTTCTTGGTTATGAAGGATCAGATGAAGAAAAAATTGATCAACTCTGGCTTACATTACTAAAGTTATGTCGTCTCAATGATGTAGAGGCAAAAGAAACATATGCGCATCACATGGCTAAGCTACGCCATCGTCGCGAAGCATTAAACGCTCTTGATTTGAAAGCATTGCGATACACATGTGCAAATGGCACAGATTTACTTCTCGAATTACCAGAAGACCATATTTGGCAAGGTGGCGAAGAGTTCTCTAAAGAGGGTATCAAATTCAATGCTAATATACCTACAGAAGAGGTGTTCTGTGCACCTCAATGGAATGGTGTAAATGGTAAAGTAGTCAGTACAAAACCACTTATCTACCAAGGCAATCCTATTTCTAACTTCTCCTTTACCTTTGAAAACGGTAAAATTGTTGATTACACGGCTGAAGAAGGGTTAGATATTCTTAAAGAACTCATCGAGACGGATGAAGGATCTCAATATCTTGGTGAAGTAGCCCTCGTGGATCACTATAGCCCTATTAGCCAATCCAATAGAATTTACTATGAAACATTGTTTGATGAAAATGCATCCTGCCATTTAGCAATCGGAGCTGCCTATCCAACTTGTCTAAAAAATAGCGATGGTTTATCTGAAGAGGAACTCAAAGAACGTGGTCTCAACCACTCCCTCGCTCATGTAGACTTTATGATTGGTCACGAAAACATGAATATTAAAGGCATTACCAAAGACGGCCAACAAGTAGATATCATGATCGACGGCCGCTTATTGGTATAACACACAACATATAAAAGGGATGGTACATCCTCCGTAAGCTCCACCGGCCGGGTCTGACTCCGGCCTTCGGCCTCCGCAGGGCCAAAGTCGCTTTCGAAGGATACACCATCCCTCTTTTATCTATTATAGTGTTATTTCTAATACGCGGCCTGTCGATTGATATTCAATAATATCTACACCAGCCGTCTTTAGCATACGTTTTGAAGCCTTAACCTCTTTAGTATCTTTGTACAAATCATCTCGATAAATAACGGCCTTTATGCCGCTTTGAATAATAGCCTTTGCACATTCATTACAAGGGAATAGTGTTACATAAATCTTAGACCCTTCTAAAGAACCACCGCGATAGTTTAGAATCGCATTTAATTCACTATGAACGGTATAGAAATATTTATTATCATCTGCCGTATCTCGTTCCCACGTAAAATCATCATCACTACAATTTAAGGGCATGCCATTATAACCGATGGATAAAATCTTGTTGTCATTACTGACGATACAAGCCCCCACTTGTGTATTAGGATCTTTGGATCGTTGCGCAGCCAAAATAGCAACGCCCATAAAGTATTCATCCCAAGAAATATAATCGCTACGTTTTGCCATAATAACCTCTCTAGACAATAAAGCCCCCTTCTACCTATGTAGTTGGGGGCTTTCATTATATTAACAAATCATATATAGAAATATTATTTTACAACGATATTCACAAGTTTACCTGGTACGTAAATAATCTTAACGATTTGTTTACCTTCTGTAAATTCTTGGACACGGCTAGATTCTTTAGCCAATGCTTCCAATTCTTCTTTTGTAATATTCACAGAAACAGTTAATTTATCGCGAACCTTACCATTAACTTGAAGAACCACTTCTACTTCATCTACTTCAAGAGCAGATTCTTCATATGTTGGCCAGTTCATAGTGTGAACGGATTCAGCTTCACCAAGTTCATGCCACAATTCTTCTGTAATATGTGGTACGAATGGAGCTAACAACAACACGAGATTATGTGTTAACTCATTAGCAAGATCAGCATTTACGGATTCTGCTTTGTCCTTGTGTGCATACATGGCATTAACAAGTTCCATGATCGCACTGATTGCCGTATTAAAGTTGAAGTTATTATCTAAATCTTCTGTAACCTTTTTGATAACGCGGTGTAATTCGCGGCGTAATGCTACTTCATCCTTTGTAAGGTCACCCGTATGATTTTCTTTTGCTGCTTGGTCATACGCATCAACAATACGCCATACGCGACCTAAGAAACGATAGGAACCTTCAACACCTTGGTCACTCCAATCAAGATCGCGGTCAACTGGTGCTGCGAACAAGATGAATAAGCGTGCTGTATCAGCACCATACTTATTGATAATTTCTTCTGGAGAAACCACATTGCCTTTAGATTTAGACATCTTGCTGCCTTCTTTAAGTACCATACCTTGTGTCAAAAGACCACGGAATGGTTCGTTAGCTTCGATGAGGCCTAAATCATGGATAACTTTCACAAAGAAACGAGAGTATAACAAGTGCAAGATAGCATGTTCAATACCACCGATGTATTGATCAACGTTCATCCAATAATTAGCAATTTTGGAATCGAATGGTGCTTTATCGTTCAATGCGTCAGTGTAACGCAAGAAGTACCAAGAGGAATCGATGAATGTATCCATAGTATCTGTTTCACGACGCGCAGGGCCACCACATTTAGGACATTTAGCGTTCATGAAAGCTTCGGATGTTGCCAATGGGGATACAGCACCGGATTCAAATTTAACATCTTCAGGAAGACGTACAGGCAATTCTTCTTCTGGTACGAGTTGTTCACCACATGTATCGCAATATACGACAGGAATTGGCACGCCCCAATAACGTTGGCGAGAGATAAGCCAATCGCGAAGGCGGAAATTAGTTTTACCTTCACCGATACCGCGTTCATGAAGTGCAGCCGTAATATTTTTACGAGCCTCTTCAGATGTTTGACCATCAAATTCACCAGAATTAATCAACACGCCATCTTCGTGGTCAGATTCTTCCCATGTATCGAAATTGTAGTTTTCACCATTGTGAGAAACAACAGGTTTAATAGGCAAGTCGTATTTATGAGCAAATTCCCAGTCCCGTTCGTCATGAGCAGGAGAACCCATAACGGCACCAGTACCATAATCTACGAGAACATAGTTAGCAATCCAAATAGGCACTTGTTCACCAGACATAGGATTGACCGCATAGGAACCGGTAAACATACCTTCCTTAGGTGCTTCTGTAGACGTGCGGTCGATGTCGCTCATGTTGCGCATACGCGTGATAAAAGCATCTAAATCAGTTTTGTTAGGTGCATTTTCAATTAAACGTTCTACATATGGATGTTCAGGAGCCAATACAACGTAACTTACGCCGTAGATTGTATCTACACGAGTCGTATATACAGAAATACGTTCATTAATGGATGGCACATCAAAAGAGAATTCTGTACCTTCAGAGCGACCAATCCAATTCTTTTGCATCAATTTAACGCGTTGAGGCCAACCATCGAGTGTATCGAGATCATCTAACAAGCGATCTGCATATTCAGTGATACGGAGGAACCATTGAGATAAATCTTTTTTCTCTACAGGATTATCACAACGCCAGCAAAGACCATCAATAACTTGTTCGTTAGCTAATACAGTGTGGCATGTTTCACACCAGTTAACCTTTGCTTCTTTTTTATAAGCTAAACCTTTTTTATAGAATTGTTCGAAGAACCATTGTGTCCATTTATAGTAATCTTCTTTACATGTGGCAACTTCACGGTCCCAATCATAGGAAAGGCCCAATGCTTTTTGTTGTTTTTTCATGTTCTCAATATTATCAAGAGTCCATGTTTTAGGTGCAATACCATGTTTAATAGCTGCATTTTCTGCAGGCATACCAAAGGAATCCCAGCCCATTGGATGCAATACGTTAAAACCATTCATTTTCTTAAAACGCGCTACTACGTCGCCGATGGAATAATTGCGCACATGGCCCATATGCAAATTGCCAGATGGATATGGAAACATTTCTAATGCATAGTATTTCTCTTTACTTTCGTCATATTCAGTTTTAAAAGTATGGTTCTCATCCCAGTACTTTTGCCACTTTTTCTCAATATCTTGGGCTACATATTTTTCGTTCATGTAGGTGCCTCCTCAAATCTGTTTGTGATTCTAATTAATAGTATTATTGTACTACTTCGTACCATAAACCGTCAATTTATCTACTTTTTTACTACTTGAACAGCGGGAACGATAGACGCTATATCATTATCAACCTTTTGCTTTTCATTCACAGTCTTAGCATTCGCTTTTGTACGTTCTTTAGATGCTTTAGCTTCGGCTTTCGCCTTTTCTTTTGCAGCTTTAGCTTCTGCTTTTGCCTTCTCCTTAGCTGCTTTAGCTTCTGCTTTCGCCTTTTCTTTAGCTGCTTTTTCAAGAGCCTTACGTTCAGCCTTTGTTAATGGTTTTTCAACAACAGGCTTAGGAGCTTCAACAACTGGTGCTGTGTTAGGTGTACCTTTACCTAAATCAACGCCTTGAATCATTGTAATCGTATTATCATCTTCAAAGCCTTTACGCCATGCAGCAAAGCCGGCCAATTGTAATTCTTTCACTAGATTTAATTTATATCCTAAGGATTTATTATCTTCAAACCAAATCTTATCGGTACCACTAGTTGTTGGAATAGCTGCATAATAAGATTTTAACGTATCATTCCAAATAATATTTGATGCGTGATTTGTGAAATAAGATGATTCATTTTTAATGGCCAATGTTTCACCCCGTGCCACACCGCCTGATTCATGCCAAATTCTAGTGTAGAATGGAATGCCAAGAACAAGCTTATGACTTGGTACCTCTTGCAACATCTTCTCAGCATGATCGCGTACCCAAGGATAACTTGCAACCGGTCCTGCCGTAGTACTCTTGGCCCATGTTTCGTCATAAGCCATTAATACGACATAATCTACACTATTAGCGAAGGACTTACGGTCATATACAAGAGACCAATTTGGACTATTAGAATATCCCGTTACATCTACAGAGGATTGAATATTATACTTATGTAATTCGTCAGCTAAGTATGCTACGAATCTTGTCAATTTATCACGGTCAGAATAGTCTACATTTTCAAAGTCAAAATTATATCCATCAAATCCATAAATATAAGCGTATTGAATGAGATTTTGAGCGTATTTCTTCCACACTGCTTCATCGGCTAAGATACCACTCGTAAAATCTGGATCAAAACGATTTGTAATAAGCGGCCACACATGATATCCGTTGGCCTTGTATGCGTTCACATAATCCACATTAATATTAGGACTAGATTCTAAGCCAAGGCTATGCAATTTGAACCAACTTGGAGAGATGATGTTATCTCCGCTGACATTCAATTTTTTCGCATACGGCGCATCTTGGTTAGGCCATGGGTCAAAGGCCCAAGATAGAGGTCCTTGGACAGGTTTATTTTGCAATACTTGCATCGTCTCTGGCGCAGCGGTCAATTGAACGTGATCACCATCCTTCGTATAGGTGACACCTATCAACGGTGTTGCATTTTCTACATCAACATACTCGGCACCATCCCGTTTGGTAATCGGCAATTTAACGGGCTCTCCAACGGCTTTAGGATTCATCGTAATGGTTGTACCATTCAGTTCTAGCTGTGGTACATAGATTGTATAAGATGTCTTATATTGATTGGCCTCATAATTACGGTTGGTCGTATTTAAATATTGTTGTAATGGCACCAACACTTCAGCCTGTACAGTATTACCAGAAATACTAGATAATACAGCAGCTGCCAAGGTAGTGACCATAGCAAATTTACGTAACATGTATGTCTCCTATAATTTATGCTGACTAGCTTTTGTTTACATAACAATTCTTATATTATATCATACATATATCGACACTTATAATTTCTATGCTTATAAAAGCATGAACGTTTATTCATAAAGGAGTTCATATGCATCAATATCTATTTTTCATAGGTGATTTCCCGATTAGAGCCTACGGTGTCATGTTAGCACTAGCCATCATTAGCGGTGCCTCTGTAGCCTATTTCTTACTCAAAAAAGACGGTCGTGGGTGGCACGAGCACATTGTTGATTTCTCCATTACAGTCGCTATAGCAGGTCTTATCGGCGCCCGCTTATGGGATGTATTTTTCTTCGATTGGCATTACTATGGCAATCATCTCCTCGAAATTCCTTTCGTATGGCAAGGCGGCATGGCCATTCAAGGAGGCGTTGTACTCGGTACATTAGCCGGTTATTGGTATCTAAGAAAACATAATATCGATTTCTGGGCCTTTGCCGATATTTTTGCGCCAGCCCTCATTTTAGCTCAATCGGTTGGGCGTATGGCTAACCTGTTTAACGGCGATGCCTTTGGTCATCCTACGGGTGGAAATTTTGGCATTCTCTATCCTGAAAGCACCCTTGCATACCGCACCTATGGTAATCAGCCATTATGGCCAGCTGAAATTTGGGAAGGCCAAATCGATATTCTAATCTTCGTGATCTTACTACTCTTTAGCTCATTCAAACATGCTAAAGGACAAGTGTTCGTTCTATACGCTATCTTGTATTCCGCAGCGCGATTCTGCTTAGAATTCTTACGCGGTGATTATGTAAACCTCACAATGGGACTTAAATCAGCACAGATGACGAGCCTCATTGTTATGATTGTAGGTATCTGTTTATTTATCTACTTTGGTTATCTAGATAAAAAGCAACAAGATGTGGCTGAAACAGTACCAGAAGCACCACAAAAACAAAAGAAACGTAAATAACAAAATCCTTCATTCACGGATACACAACATCCATGAATGAAGGATTTTTAATATCTATTCAATTATTCTAACGATAGACTATGAGCGACAAGCATCATTTACAGTTGTTCTTGTGCCTTTAATGCGTCAAGTTCTTCTAATGCACGATTGGCAATGAGAGCATTTTTCTCTTTTTTCTTACGAATCCGTTGAGGCCATGATTCCATAATGCCAAAATTAACATTCATAGGTTGGAAATTAGATCCTTCATAGGAAGATATATAGTGGCTCAATGATCCGATAGCCGTCGTTTTAGGGAAGTTGATAAATGCATTATCATCAAGGTATCGTTTTACCTGTAACCCTACCATAAGCCCTGATGCGGCTGATTCAAGATACCCTTCTACACCTGTCATTTGACCAGCAAAGAATAGTCGATGATCAGACTGTAATTGGAATGCATGATTGAGCAATTCTGGAGAATTGATATACGTATTACGATGCATCACACCATACCGAATAAATTCTGCATTTTCAAGGCCAGGAATTAAACCAAATACGCGTTTTTGTTCACCCCATTTTAAATGAGTTTGGAACCCTACGAGGTTAAACATAGTGCCCTCTTTATTTTCCTTACGCAATTGCACTACCGCATAGGATTCTTCATTGGTACGCTTATCCACTAAGCCTACTGGTTTCAATGGACCATAACGCAATGTATCCTCTCCACGAGATGCCATGATTTCCACAGGCATACAACCTTCAAAATAAATTTCCTTTTCAAAATCCTTAGGCTGTACGGCCTCAGCATGGGTCAATTCGTGCCAGAAGTGTTTATACTCTTCTTCATTCATAGGGCAATTAAGATAGTCCGCATCGCCTTTATCGTAGCGAGACGCAGCAAACACCTTATCATAGTTAAGAGACTCTGCGGTCACAATAGGCGCCGCTGCATCATAGAAATAAAAACCCGTATTATCGGTTAATTCTCTAATGGCATCACCTAGTGTTTCAGATGTTAATGGACCAGAAGCAAAGATAACGGTTCCTTCTGTAGGGATAGATGTCACCTCTTCATGATGCACTGTAATATTAGGGTGACTTTTTATCTTATCAGTTACCATAGCACTGAATAGATGACGGTCAACCGCTAAGGCACCACCAGCAGGTACAGCTGTTGCATCTGCACATTCCATAATTAACGAGCCTAATCGACGCATTTCTTCCTTTAGTAGACCAACAGCATTCTCTATATTACCAGCGCGCAAAGAATTGCTACAAACTAGTTCAGCAAATTGATCCGTTTGATGAGCCGGAGACCTCTTTACAGGACGCATTTCATATAAATCGACAGCAACACCACGATTGGCAAGTTGCCACGCTGCTTCAGAACCAGCTAAGCCAGCCCCTATAACAGTAACTCTATTTTCACTCACTCTTTGTATCCTCTTCTTTCTTTACTGAATCATCAGACTTTTTCTTTCTCGTTTTCTTAGGTGGTCTAGTTGGACATGTTTCATTGGAGCAGAATTTCTTCGTCGTACCATTTTTATATGATTTTTCAACGATAATGCTGCCACATGTATCGCAGAACTCATGAGTAGGCTTATCCCATAACGTAAAATCGCATTGTGGATAACGATTACAACCATAGAAGATACGACCACGCTTAGATTTCCGTTCTACGATTTCCCCTTCACCGCATTTAGGACAAGCAACACCGGTACCAACCGTAATCGGTTTAGTGTTCTTGCATTCTGGGAAGTTAGAACATGCTAAGAATTTACCATAGCGACCGAATTTATAGACCATAGGATGACCACAAAGTTCACAGGTTTCATCACTTTCCATGGATGCGATTTGAATTTTGTCTACATCGCTAGCATCATCCAATTCTTGCTTAAATATATTGTAAAAATCAGTCAATACCTTCACATACGTATCCTTACCATTAGCGATGGCATCGAGCTCTTCTTCAAGTTCTGCAGTAAACCCAGTGTTGATGATTTTTTCAAAATAGGCTACTAAAAAGTCTACTACTACAAAGCCGAGTTCTGTAGGTATGAATTGTTTATTATTTGTTTCTACATAGTTACGGCTAACGATAGTATCTAAGATTGGCGCATAGGTACTTGGGCGACCAATGCCTAATTCTTCCAATGTTTTGATAAGGCTTGCTTCAGAATATCTAGCAGGCGGTTGCGTAAAATGTTGTTCTGGGTCGATAAGTACAGTTTCCACCACATCAGATTTCTTCAACGCTGGTAATTGTGGCGTATCTTCTTTCTTACTATCTTCATAGACTGCACTAAATCCAGGGAATAACACACGAGAACCAGTTGCCTTAAAGGTATAAGTATCATCAATATCTAGTTCAATGGTAGTGGACTCATTTTGTTGTGGTGCCATTTGGCTAGCCATAAAACGATTCCAAATCAGTGTATATAACTTTAGTTCATCGCGATTTACAAATGGTTCTACCATTTTAGGTGTCAATTCAAGAGATGTAGGACGAATGGCTTCATGCGCATCTTGAGCTGATTCCTTCTTACCATATACATTCGGTTTAGCAGGGCAATAGTCATCGCCATAGGTTCTCTTAATATAGCCTCTCGCCTGTTCTTGCATATCTTTGGATATACGTGTAGAGTCTGTACGCATATAGGTAATTAAACCTACGTGACCATAAGAACCGATTTCCAAACCTTCATATAAATGTTGCGCAATCATCATGGTCCGTTTAGCCCCAAAATTAAGCTTACGAACACCATCTTGTTGCAATGTAGATGTGGTGAAAGGCGGAGCTGGTTTACGGCTTCGTTTACTTTTCTTAACAGATGTAACAGTAGCCGTATGGTCTGCAATAGCCTTTTGGATT
>ERZ506411.98-NODE-98-length-24083-cov-7.29595_pt1 | contig 24083 bp, 19 predicted proteins | sample MGYA00513673_ERZ506411 | MGnify/ENA metagenome assembly ERZ506411
TTACCAACATGTTTAGACATTTTCCTCTAGGAAAAAATTAACTAGCACCACGGGTTAGGAATCTGTTTTGATTTTGTTCCATTTGAAATTTCTCTCACTCGCTTTTTTGTCTCATCATCAAATAAAATGAAAGGGTCTTCTAAACGATCGATAAATACTTCCATTGTTGTTGTTGGTAGATGATAAGAAGTCATGACAGGCACTGCACCAAGGTAAGACACAGAAACAGCTAGAAGGTATGTGTCAAAAGCGGAACTCTTATAAATAATAACTTTGTCTCCGGATTTCACTCCAAGATGAGCCAATTGATAAGCCCGTTTCAACACACTTTCGCAGCATTTTTTGTAAGTTGTTTCAAGTCCTAATTCTGGGAAAGCTGAAAGTGGCTCATCAAAGATAATCGGGGTCTCGGAAAAGTTAGCTGCAGCTTCTTGAAAATTCGTAAATAAGTTCAAAGGGGAATACGTTATGGTCTCCATCATTCACACTCCATTATCTTTTGTTAAGTAATATACAAATTCAAGATAATCGTAACATAATCCTTTATATAATAACATAGTTTATTGTGAAAAAAAGATCATACATTTGTTTTATATGGAAGAAACCCGAACGAATGCCGCTAATTCGTGATAAGAAAAATCAACCATCTTTTCCCAGATATCTTGAAAAGAATGGGATGAGAGGTATCGATTACCACATAAATAATTTACCGCGTCAGCATCATCTAAATATAGTTCTGCATAATAACGATATGTTTTTCTGCATAGTTCTGGCGATACGTTTTTATATACTGTAATTTTGCTCAAAATTTGGCGAATAGTCCGAGGAGAAATTTGCTGATCATGTGAGGAACGAAAAACAAAAGAATTTTCGTCCGTATTTTGTGCTGTTAACTTAAAATAGTTCTCCAGAAATGGCATCGCTTCTTTTGGTATTGGTACTTTATTCAGTCTGTTTTCTTTTCTATTCAGATTAAGAATCTGCTTGGTCAAAGATACATCTTTACGTTTAAGTTCTACTACTTCATGGATCTTTAATCCGCAATACAGAAGAATGGCAGTAATTGCAAGGTTCCTCGGTCTATTCTTTTCTTCAAAGCTAGCTTCTCTGCTTGTTTGAAAGCCTTCAATCGGGATAAACAAATGCTCAAAATCTTTGAAAAGTTCTGCATCGATATATCGCGGAGCTGCTTTGGTTGTTTCCGGTAAACTTGTACCCAAAAGAGAAATCTCTTCTTCAATCAGTCCTTTTTGATACAAAAATCGTAAAAAATGATTTAATGAATATTGCTTCCTTGAAATCCCGTAATAGCTATTTTCAAACAATTGCTCCGTTTCTTGGTTCGCTGTAGTTTGGAACGAACGAGTATGTCGATAGATTTTAGCTAAGAAATTCTGATAATCTTGTTTTTCTAAATGGATAATCAGCTGATCATCCACTTCTTCAGAAAATACTTTTCTCAAATAATCAGTAAACAGATGAAAATCTTTTGCGTATTCATAGCGACTGCCTAATGAAAGGGAAGAACGATTTTCTTCTAAAAACTGTTGAAAGACGGAAGGGAGCAAGTGTGTACGTTGCTTTAACTTTTCTTGCAGTTGTTTTCTAGTTTTGCTGTCCATTACAAATTCCCTCCAATAGTGTTCATTTTCTATATTTTACCGCATTTCATCAAATGAAGATAGACAGTTTGTCTTGATCTTAGGAAGCAAATTTTTAACTAAGTACTAGCTAAAAGATATGAAGTAAGAAGATACATTTTTAGTTATTTTATTAGTGCAGTCATTCTTTTGATCTTTTAATTGATTTATCCTCTTTTTAGCTATGTGGTTACTTCATGAGCAATGAAATGGATTTGGTTCGTTCTAATGGCAGGAGGCTCTTTCTTTTATTTCCGAAAAATTAGAAAACATTTTTTCAGAATCGATTGGCTCTCCATTTATTCAATAATGGTTTGTCTAACGATATTGTTGGGATAATTCTTAAAGAAGTATTAGAAATAGTTGGTACTTCATTACTTTACATGAAGATTTATTCTATGGTAGGAGCAATTATATTGAGAATTAATCCTTTTTTATATAAGTTGTTTGCTTATTGATGGATTGGATAAATTAAACCATCACAACGAGTGGAAATTATATGAAATTTTTCATAAAAATTCATATAGAAACAAATGACATTTTATTAGAATATGACTTTCATTAACATAAATGTTTTCAAATTTCAATTAAATTGTTTTAATCAAATTCCAATCTAAATATTTGTAGAAAACAATCGTCTCCTATAGAATAAATTTATAAGTAACAATATACCAATCATAAATCTATTTGCTAGGAGGAATTTACATGGAAGAGAAAAATTTAACGGTCATCGGAAGCTATAGTACGAGGGAAGAAGCATTATCAGTAATTGAACGGTTGCGTAACGAAGGGTATGAACGAGATGATATCGTTATTTATACTACTGATGAAGCAGCATCTAGACTAGGATTTGACGGATTGTCTGGTATAGATGTTGAAACAGATGAAAATCGGATGGATGGTGAAGAAGACCGTTCTTTATGGGAAAAAATAAAAGATACTTTTTCTTTTGATACCTATGATTCTGAGACGGCTACACCAGAAAATGATCCTTTATATCAATATAGAGGAGATATTTCTGATGGAAAATTTGTCATCACAGTAAAAGGCTATCGTCAGCCAGAAACAACAGAAGATACAATGGATACACAAGATACTGTTAGCCCAGCAAGCACAATGGGGACTGGATTAGAAACTGGCACTGGAACAGATCCAATGGACGTAGGTGGCACGACAGGCTTTCAAAATACAACGGATCCATTGAATATGACACCAGGAACTGATCCGATGGACGTACCTGGCGAGACTGATACAATGGGTACAAGCAAGACTGAAGACATCGATCGCAAACCAAATCTAGATGATGATACAATTCAACTAAAAGAAGAAAAATTAGATGTAAATACACATGATGTGACAACTGGAGAAGTCGACATCCACAAACATGTGGTCAACGATACTGAAACGGTAGAAGTACCGGTCAAACGTGAAGAAATCGTCATCGAACGCAAACCAGTAACAGATCAATCTTCACAGGGAACAGACGAAAAATTGGAAGATGACACGATTACTATCCCAATCAAAGAAGAGCAAGTAGATGTAAGCAAACATACAGTTATTCGTGAAGAAGTTGGGATTCATAAAGAAGAACATGAAGATGTTGAAAAAGTGACAGAAGATGTTAGCCGAGAAGAATTGGATATTGACACAAGCGGTGATGTACACATTGAAGACCGCAATAAAAAATCGTAAGCGTAAGCTAAAGAGGTTGTGACAGAAGTGGTCAGCTTAAAGAAATTTCGGCTTATTTCCGAAGAAGCTACTTCTGGAACACCGTTTATTCGCAACAAAAAAGGGCTGTGACAAGATTTTTGTCACAGCCCTTTTTTAGGGATAAGCATTATTTTTTAGGCTTCAACGGCAATTGGACTTTAAAATCGACTCCTTGTGGAAGATAATTGGATACAGAAATCTGTCCATGATGCTGTTCGATTACCTGTTTTGCAATTGCCAAGCCAAGCCCGTATCCGCCAGTCTCTTTCGCCCGAGATTGATCTTCCCGATAAAATCGATCAAAAATCCTTGCTTGATCTTCTTCACTGATAGAAGGGCCAGTATTCTTTACGTGAATCAGCCATTCTTTATGGTTAACAGATGAATCCAAAATGATCTTATCTTCTGGATTCGTATATTTTAATGCATTATCCAGCAAAATAACCAAAACTTGATGGATTTTTTTTCATCAATTGGTACTTCTAATGTTGCATCGTTATGGAGAATAAACTCTTTTCCATCTATGATGGCCATCTCTTGAAATGGTTTAACAAGTTGTTCGATATATTCTTGTGTATTGATCATTTGCTTTGAAAGCAGCTGCTGATCAGAATCATTCCGAGCGATTGTCAGCAAATCCGAAGTCAATCCAGTGAGGCGCCTCGTCTCTGACAATGCTTGAGCGATGCTTTCGGATTCTTCAATAATAGTATGATTAGGCTTGGTAAAAAGATGTTCCAAACTATTTTGAATAATCGTTAACGGTGTGCGCAATTCATGAGAAGCATTCTCAACAAATTCTTTTTGTCTTCTCCAAGAAAGAATAATAGGGCGCATGCTTAGACTAGACAAGTAATAACTGATACCAATAGAGAGAATCCAAAAAACAATCATACACAAAATCATAATCGTGCGAAAAGTCGCTAATGAATTCTTGATTTGATTTGTATTTTCTAAAATTTGGATGTAGGCAACGCCATCTTGATTCGTCTCCGCTTTTTTCGTAATCGAACGGAAAGAGAGGGCAGATGAGCCACTGTCTTCATTTAATTCAATATTTTGGATGGTATTCAGATTTTTCGTATCCATTTTTAATTCTTTGATTTGGTTGAAACGCCCACCAATAGCTGCTTTATTCAATATCTCACCATTTTTAGACCACAAGATCACTTGAGTGTTAAAACGGTCATTTGATGGTTCCATTAATGGCTGTTCCATGTTTGTTCTGTTTTGTTCCGTTTGAGTCGGGTTTAAAAAGGGATCGCCTTGCTGATATCTTTGTATCTCTAATTGTACTGTTCGAGAATCAAAATTTATTTTCTCTAATGACAGATCTGTTTCTCTGTATGCAGATTGGTTTAATATCTGTAAAGTAATGAATCCCAAAAGAAAAAAGATAAAAGCAAATGCTGCTACATTTGTCGCAAAAAAGCGACTACGTTGCTTTCGTGTAATATCTCCATTCATTGCATCACACCCTTTGCAGTATATAACCGACATTACGTAAGGTTTTGATTTCTTTATCCAATCCAGTACTTCGCAGATGTTTTCGTAAGTTGCTCATATAAACTTCAATAACTGTAATCGTCGTATCAGAATCAAATCCCCAGATCCGGTCAAATATCTGCTCTTTTGTCAAAATGATTCCCTTATTTTGTAAAAAATAAACGAGCAATTCAAACTCTTTTCCTTGTATGGGCAAAACTTGTTCTTTATACAAGACTTCATTGCTTTTTAAATCACAACTGATATCCTTATACTTCAGAACATTTTCATCAAAGAGACCTAGCGAGCGTTTCAATAATGCTTTCACGCGCATGATCAGTTCTTCTCGATAGAAAGGTTTTGTTAGATAATCATCTGCACCTCGTTCAAATCCTTCAATCTTATCTTCCAAACTATCTTTTGCAGTCAAAATCAATACTGGAGTCTGTATTTTTTCTTTCCGTATTTTTGCTAACACTTCATATCCATTCATTTCCGGCATCATCAAATCCAAGATTGCAAGATCATAAACTCCACTTTCCAACTCGAACAGTCCTTCACTACCATCATAAACTTGTGTTATCTCGCCGATTGCAGCGAGTATTTCTTTTATATTATTGGATAATACTTTATCGTCTTCTACTACTAATAGTTTAATCATTTTCCCACCTCATTGATTTGGTCACTTTAGTTTATCATGGAAAGCATAAATAAGGCTTAAATAAATTTTTTATGACTCATGTTAAGGTTTTATCGAAAGATGTCTTAGACAATTTATTGATAAGAAAAAAACAACACAAGTGACAAATTGTCACTTTAGAGTTACACTATTCAACAAGTGACATTTTGTCACTATCAATCTATCATAGGGAGGAAAAACAAATGTTTCTAGCTATCAAAGAAATTCGCTATTCTAAATTACGATATGGCTTGATCGTCGGTATTATGTTCTTGATTGCGTATGTCGTATTCATGTTGTCAGGACTAGCGAATGGACTTTCAGAAGAGTTTAAAAAAGCAATCGATGATTGGGACGCACAAGAGATTGTTTTGTCGGAGGATGCAAATCAAGTATTTGCAGCTTCACAATTAACAAGAGGAGATCTGAAATACATTGAAGGAGGAGAGAAAGCACCAATCGGATTGTACAGCGGAGCAATCAAAGGAAAAAACAAAGAAAATGTTACAGTTTTCGGCACAACGAAAGAAGCATTTTTATTACCAAAACTCACGAAAGGGCATGAATTTAAAACAAAGAATGAAATCATCATCTCTCAAAATCTGGCTGATTCAGGCTATAAAATTGGAGATACGATCAAAATTGGCAGTTACGACGATCCTTTGACGATTGTCGGTATCTTTCCTGAAACTTATTACACAGTTTCTCCCGTCATCTATGCGTCCCTAGATACGTGGACTGCTTTGAAGTATGGACAACAGCCGTTTGCTTCTGAAGAAGAACAGCCGATCAATGGGATCGTAATAAAGGATTCAGCTAAAATTTCGAAAGAAAAAGCATCGAAGGGTCTACAGTTATTAACTATTGGGACATTCATTGAAAGTATTCCTGGCTATTCTGCCCAAAATATGACCTTAAATGCGATGATATACTTTTTGTTCTTAGTGGTTGCTGCCGTGGTCGGTATTTTCATGTACGTGATGACACTTCAGAAGACTGCTATTTTTGGAGTAATGAAAGCACAAGGGATCAAAAATTTCTTCATCGCTAAATCTTTAGTAGCACAGTCCTTTATTGTTGGGGTGGTAGGCGTTCTGCTTGCTCTTTTGTTTGCTTATTTGACTAGTCTGATTTTACCAAGCGCGATGCCTTTTGCTGTTTTTTGGTCACAATGGTTGCTATATAGTGGGATTTTGATCATTGTCGCAATGCTAGGCGGATTGTTTTCGATACGTACGATAACCAAAGTAGACCCAATTACAGCAATAGGAGGTTAATAAAAATGAAAAAAATATTAACGATGAAAAAAGTTACCAAAACATTTGGTTCTGGTCATACAAAGGTCTCAGCTTTGAAAGCAATTGATTTTTATGTAAAGGAAGGAGAATTCGTCAGCATCATTGGTCCTTCTGGTTCAGGTAAAAGTACTTTCCTTACCATTTCAGGAGGATTGCAAACACCGACTTCCGGAGAAATAGTGATCAACGGTCACTCACTAACTGAGCTTCCAGAAAAAAAACGAGCAGATTTACGCTTTAAAGAAATAGGATTTATTCTCCAAAGCTCTAATTTGATTCCTTTTTTAACGGTAAAGGAACAATTTGAACTAGTTGACCAAGTTACTTCAAAAAAAGAAGATTCAACAAAAATCGATTCCTTGCTGCAATCTTTAGATATCCAGTCACTTAAAAATAGTTATCCTAAAGACCTTTCTGGTGGAGAAAGACAGAGAGTGGCAATTGCTCGCGCTTTATATAATGAGCCAAGCTTGATCTTAGCAGACGAACCAACAGCTAGTTTGGATACAGATCATGCATATGAAGTCGTCAAATTACTAGTTAAAGAAGCTCATGAGAAACAAAAAGCGACTATTATGGTTACTCATGATGTCCGTATGATTCAATGGAGTGATCGCGTTTATCGAATGGAAGATGGGTACTTGACAGAAGAAGAGAAAAAGAAGGAATGAATCCTTCATGACAATGAAGGGCTATCCACGTATAATCAGAGATAAAGGAGAGATGTGGATGCCAAAAGAAACTTTTTTCAATTTATCGAACGCAAAGAAACAGAGAATCGATGACCTATTACTGGAGATATTTTGCTCACAGCACATCAGCCAAGTCAAAGTCTCAGAAATCGTTGACAAGATGGGGATGTCGCGCGGTGCTTTTTATAAATATTTTCAAGATTTGGAAGATGCTTATTTGTATACGATCAAAAGCAGTTCTCACATAGTCCATCAAGATATCTTAAAATTCATTAGCGAAAACAAACAACATTTCTTTTTGGGGATCGAAAAATATTTAGAGTGGTGCTGCGACTTAGATCACGAAAGTATCTATTGGCAAAGGTTATACTTGTTAACCCAGCGAAATGATCAGCAGACAACCAAACGTAGAGAACTATCGGCTGATTCTCCAATGAACGAAAAATGGCTGGAATTATTAAGAATCAATCATTTCTCCATTCAATCGTCGGAAGAAGCAGTTAGTTTCCTATACTTTTCCATGACCCTCGTAATGAACACTTTGACGGATCTCATTGCAAATAATTGGACAAAAGAAGAGTTGTTAAAAGACTTTCGCTATAAATCTCGTTGGATTGCTGAAGGAATACAATAAAAAGAAACAGCTATGTGTATTTGTCCTGAAATTTTTATCAGGGTGGTTTATACATAGCTGTTTTTTGATTATTCATAACTCGAATAAGCGGATGAGTTCTTCTTCATTTGCGAATGACACACTATCATCAATCAATATATGAGGAACATGGGCATTCAAAATGGGTTGATTCGTAACGATCAGATCATACTCGAGAAGATTGTATTTCGACAGCTGATCTTCAGTAATAGCAGTTGTCTCAGAGTGAATTTTATGCACAGCAAGAATATCACTGATATATTCTTCAATATATTGACTATGTCGAAGACTTAAGTCGCTGATAATCAGTATTTTTTTATCAGAAGTATAATGGTGAATTTCAGGATTACCGATAAGCATCCAAAAGATATAGCTAGATAAATAATAAATCAGATTCTGATTCAGTAGAGTGGAATAAAATTGAAGTTCTGCACGAAATCCAGCATATAGACGTATCTGGCGGTGTTGCATCTGCTGTGCAAAGTAAGTTGCACGGATCGTCAAATGAGTCGTATCGTATGGGAAAATACGGGAGAAAAAATAAATTTGCGTTAATAATTGAACAACATATTCTTCGTTTTTTTCTTTGCAATCAGCGGATGAAAACGAACAGTAGGACATATTTTTTCGTATCTGCTCACTGATTTCATTTTTTTCTTTCTCCGAAAATTCTGAAAAAATCGTATTGACAAAATAGTTCACTACTTTTATATAGCTGCTGTACTTCAATTTTCCTAAGAGATTTTTCAAGATTAAGAAGTCTTTTTTATCGATATTTATCAACTGTACATAAGAGTCTCCAGCTTTCCATTCAAATGGAGTTCCTTGGGATTCTCTCATGAGATGCACAACAAAATACATAATAAAGAAAGATTGCTCATATGGGCTTTCTTCCTGAAACAAATTCATCTGACAATTATTCTTGACCATAATTTCTTTGATCTTCTTTTTTTCGATTGGAAATGGCAACGTGCGTCTTCCGTAGTAACTTAAAAAGAAAAAGGTAACAAAGATACGCAACTGGAGCTCACTTTTAAGGCTAGTTAACTGAAAACCTTGGTCAACGATCACTTTTAATAAATAGCTTTCTAAAATTTGATTGCATTGTTTCAACTTACGTGTAAAAGAAGACCGGCTGATGGAAATTTTTTCACAATAATACTCAATCGTTTTACCCGGATTGACAATAATCTCATTTAATAAACGACTGTTTGTAGAACTTTGCGACATTTCCATCAGAACATTTAAATAAGCTGGTACATTCAAATGTTCAAGACGATACCCCAATTTTTGTGAAGATTGAATCGTTACATCCGTTCCCCAGCGGATTTTGATCTCTTCGATATACCTTACAAATGTAGATTCTGAACTACCAATTCGTTTGGCAAGTTCTTTTTTAGTCATCCACTTGTCAGAAATGGACAGAATTCGAATGATTTTTTCCATCTTTCTATAGTTTCGTTCCAACAACCTGATCATATGTTTTTCTCCCTCAACCCTTTTCTTTCAATGAAACGCTCATTAATCGAAGGAATCAACTTCATAAATGAAACCAATTGGTATGAAAATTGGTGTGATTCCCTTTAGCGCCCTTCGTATAATAATTATCATATTAAAATAAATAAAATTATGTAACGCCTGTTTATTTTAATAATTTTCACTATTCACGTCAAAACAGAAAAAAAGAAAAAGGAGGGGAAAAATGACGACCACAGGGAAGAAACTGAAAGTTATTTTCATGCTGATAATATTGAGTTTATCAAACTTTGTGCCATTATCTGCAATAGCAGACACTACAGATGATCCAACAGTTTTAGAAACAATTTCAGCTGAAGTCATTTCGGATCAGTCTGGAAAAAAAGCACTGAACATCAAGCTAAATGCGAATAACACCAGTGCTGAAAAGATAGAAAAAGAAATTGGTCTAGTCGAAAATTACTTAAGTGATGTGGAAAGAAAAGAAGGAGATGGCTATGCTTATCAGGTAAATAGCGGGAAAATTACGTTGGAAATCTCATCAAACACTAAACAAACTATCGATCTGAGTTTTCCAATCGATCCAGCACTTTACCACAGCCAGGCAAACAAGCTGATCGTCGATAATAAAGAATATGACATTATTGATGAGACAGAAAATAAGAAAGATACAGATGTGTCAGTACCAAAGCCAGACGAAATAGAAGAAGAATCATCAAAAGAAAACGAAAATTCTGTCAGCCCATTTACATTGCCTACATTATCCTTGCCAGCTGTGAGTGTGCCATCTAATCAAACGATTCCTACAGAATATACAACAGATGATCAGGGCACTTATCCTAAAGCCAGTTGGCAACCTACAGGAAATACAAATGTTCTTGATCATCAAGGCAATAAAAACGGAACAAATCAATGGGATGGTATAAATTCTTGGAATGGAGATCCTAATGATCGGACCCATTCGTATATCGAATATGGAGGAACCGGTAATCAAGCAGACTATGCGATACGAAAGTATGCAAAGGAAACAAGTACACCCGGATTGTTTGATGTTTATTTGAATGCTCGTGGAAATGTACAAAAAGATATCACGCCTCTTGATCTCGTATTGGTCGTAGACTGGTCAGGAAGTATGAACGACAATAATCGGATCGGTGAAGTAAAGATTGGTGTCGATCGTTTTGTCGATACTTTAGCAGATAGCGGTATCACAGACAAAATCAATATGGGATATGTCGGCTACTCAAGCGAAGGATATAGCTACAGTAACGGTGCAGTACAGATGGGTTCATTTGATTCAGTGAAAAATCAAGTAAAATCCATTACACCTTCACGGACAAATGGTGGTACTTTTACACAAAAAGCACTAAGAGATGCAGGAAGCATGCTATCCGTTCCAAATGGACATAAAAAAGTGATCGTTTTGCTGACGGATGGTGTACCAACATTTTCCTATAAAGTACAGCGGGTACACGCACAATCAAGCAGCAATTATTACGGAACTCAGTTTTCTAATACGCAAGATCGGCCGGGAAATACTTCTCTAATCTCAAGAATCTATGATGCACCTGACCAAAACAATCTATCCAGAAGAATCGACAGTACGTTTATCGCAACCATCGGAGAAGCGATGGCACTCAAAGAACGAGGAATCGAAATACATGGTCTTGGCATCCAACTTCAAAGCGATCCGGCAGCTGGTCTCTCAAAAGCAGAAGTAGAGTCTCGTATGCGACAAATGGTTTCATCAGATGAAAAAGGCGATCTTTACTATGAATCAGCTGATCATGCAACAGATATCTCTGAATACCTAGCCAAAAAAGCTGTACAGATCTCAGCAACTGTAAGCAATGGACAAATAAATGATCCAATCGCAGAACCATTCATTTATCAGCCTGGTACACTTTCAGTCAAGAGTGTGGGGACAAGTCCTACAACGGTCACTCCATCTATTTCCATAGAAGGAAATACCATCAAGAGCAATCAGATCTATTTAGGAAAAGACCAAGAAATCCAAATCCATTACCAAGTGAGAATCCAAACAGAAAATGAGGACTTCCATCCAAATTTCTGGTATCAAATGAACGGCAGGACAACTTTCCAGCCAAACATTGATACCAATGAATTAGCTGAATTCGGTATACCATCTGCTAAAGCTCCCGGAGTCAGTCTTCACATCAAAAAGTTATGGGAAGAATTTGACAACAATCTAGCTGATCGTCCAGATCAAGTTACTTTTGAGATTCAACGGGAACATACGACAAATGCTGCAGCTTGGAAAAACGGATATATTCGAATCATTAAACCAGCTAAAGATACAACAAATACGTGGGAACGTGCAGACATTGACAAATTATCTGCAAATAGCGGAGAAAGTTATCAAGAGATATTATCACTACCTCAATACAATAATCAAGGTCAAGCATTCAGTTACCAAACAATCAAAGAATTACCTGTACCAGGATACGATTCTCAACAAATAGATGCAATGACATGGAAAAATACTAAACAATTCACACCGTTAAACTTGAAAATAACGAAAAATTCCTCTACAGGTGAAAAGGATCTTATTGGCGCTGTTTTCAAATTAACAGGAGATTCTATTGATACTTTACTAACAGATCATGGCGACGGAACCTATTCTCTTCCAGAAAATGTCAAATTGCAAAAAGAAATGACCTATACGCTGACAGAAACAAAAGCTCCAGAAGGGCATGGATTAAGCAAAAAGACTACTTGGGAAATCAAGATCGCTTCTGATGGTACGGTAACCATTGATGGAAAAACAGTCACTACTTCCGATGATACGATCCAGTTGACTATTGAAAATCCTTTTGTTGAAGTTCCTGTAGCAGTACGTAAGTATGCGATGCAAGGGACGGACAAAGAGATAAATCTTAAAGGAGCAGCATTTTCCCTACAGAAAAAAGAAGCAAATGGTACTTATCAGCCAATTGACAGCCAAACAACGAATGAAAAAGGTCTTGCCAGTTTTGATTCACTCACACCTGGTAAATATCGAGTCGTTGAAACAGCTGGTCCTGCCGGATATGATACTTCGCCGGGAAATTATGAATTCCAAATCGATAAATATGGAAAAATCATTTACACGGGAAAAAATACCGAGATGACAAATAATGTATGGACGCTCACTCATCAAAATCGACTAAAAGCGTTTGATCTAACGGTACACAAAAAAGAAGACAACGGACAGACATTAAAAGGAGCAAAATTCAGACTGCAGGGACCAGAAATGGACTTAGAATCGCCAAAAGATGGACAAGAAACAGATACCTTTCTATTCGAAAATTTAAAACCTGGAACTTATACGCTGACCGAAACTTTTACACCAGAAGGATACCAAGGTCTAAAAGAGCCAGTTACTATAGTTATACACGAAGATGGGTCAATTCAAGTGGATGGACAAGATCATGAATCTGTTCTGTCACCAGGAGCCAAAAACAACCAGATTTCTTTAGACATCACGAATCAGGCAAAAGTACCATTACCTGAAACGGGAGGAATTGGCCGTTTAGGAATCTATCTAGTAGGGATGATTGGTTGTGCGTTTTCTATTTGGTATCTTTTTTTGAAAAAAGAAAGAGGGGGCAGCTAAATATGAAAAAACTTGGTTGGCTTAGTATGTGTCTCTTCTTGTTACTATTTAAACCAGCTTTTACTCAGGTAGCAACAGAAACAGAAACAGAAATGGTTCAGATTACTTTACACAAATTGCTTTTCCCAAACGGGCAACTGCCGAAAAATCATCCAAATGACGGACAAGAAAAAGCTTTATTACAAACGTATCGAGGATTAAATGGTGTCACATTCCAAGTTTATGATGTCACAGATTCTTTTTACCATCTACGGGAAAAGGGCAAAACGGTAGAAGAAGCACAAGCAGAGATCGCAAAAAACGGTGCGTCTTCCGGTATGTTTACCGCAGAAGCAACAACTACAACTCTTAACAACGAAGATGGTATCGCTTCTTTTTCTCTGGCCGCTAAAGATCAAGAAAAAAGAGATAAAGCGTATCTTTTCATTGAATCCAAAGTACCAGAAGTCGTCAAAGAAAAGGCAGAGAATATGGTAGTTGTTCTTCCTGTACATGGACAAAACAATCAAAAACTTTCAACTATCCATTTGTATCCTAAAAATGAAGAAAACGACTACCCTGATCCACCTTTTGAGAAGGTATTAGAAGAGCCTAGAAATGATTTTACGATTGGTGAAAAAATCACTTATTCCTTGCATACGACAATTCCTGTAAATATCCTTGACTATCAAAAGTTCGAATTGTCAGATAGTGCGGATGAAGCATTAACGTTTTTACCTAATAGTTTAACGATTTCATCGAATGGAGAAAAGCTGACAGAAGGCTTTGTCATACACAAGAAACCTCACGGATTTGATGTTTTATTTTCGATCCCTTCGTTGGAAAAATATGCTGGAAAAAAACTGACCATTTCTTATCAGATGCAGCTAAGCAGTACAGCACAGGCGAACAAGGAAATCAACAACAACGGAACACTGGATTTTGGTTTTGGTGTCAGTACAAAGAAAGTCTCTGTATATACAGGGAGTAAGCAATTTGTCAAAATCGAGACAAATAAACCAGATAAACGATTAGCTGGCGCAGTATTCCTTATTAAAAACAAAGCAGGAAATTACCTCCAGCAAACAGCCAACGGATACAAGTGGACAAAGAACGAATCAGATGCGCTTCACCTGATTTCCGATAAAAATGGCGCTTTTTCAATTTCCGGGTTGAAAACAGGAAGTTATCGATTAAAAGAGATCGAAGCACCTTCTGGTTATATTTTAAGTGAAACAGAAATTCCGTTTACCATTTCAACTTTTCTTTCTGAGGATAAAGAGGCGGACAGTATATTGAAAGTAGTCAATAAAAAAGAAAATAGCCGTCCATTTCTTCCAAAAACAAACGAAACGAAAAATACACTTTTAGGCGTTGTTGGTATGGTATTCGCAAGCTTTGCAATCTGGTTGTTTATCAAAAAAAGAACAGGAGTGAAAAAATGAAAAATCATAAAAAAATAAACGTTATGTTAGGAGTCCTTTTCCTTATTTTACCATTACTCACAAACAGCTTCGGCGCAAAAAAAGTGTTTGCAGAGGAGACAGCAGCTCAAGTCATCCTTCATAAAAAGAAAATGACTGATTTACCCGATCCTTTAATCCAAAACAGCGGGAAAGAAATGAGCGAATTCGATCAATACCAAGGATTAGCCGATATTTCATTTTCAGTTTATAACGTCACTCAAGAATTTTATGCGCAACGAGATAAAGGAGCGTCCGTGGATGCAGCAAAACAAGCAGTCCAGTCTTTGACTCCTGGTACACCAGTTGCTTCAGGAACGACAGATGCTGATGGAAATGTCACTTTATCTTTACCTAAAAAACAAAATGGGAAAGATGCAGTCTACACGATCAAAGAAGAACCAAAAGACGGAGTGTCAGCTGCCGCAAACATGGTTTTAGCTTTCCCTGTATATGAGATGATCAAACAAGCAGATGGCTCTTATAAATACGGGACAGAAGAACTAGATACTATCCATCTCTACCCTAAAAATACAGTCGGTAATGATGGAACGTTGAAAGTTACAAAAATCGGTACTGCCGAAAACGAAGCACTAAATGGAGCAGAATTTATTATTTCTAAAGAAGAAGGAACACCAAGCGTCAAAAAATACATCCAAAGTGTCACAGATGGATTGTACACTTGGACAACTGATCAAACCAAAGCCAAACATTTCATTACTGGTCATTCTTATGACATCGGCAACAATGACTTTGCCGAGGCATCTATTGAAAAAGGCCAGTTGATCGTTAATCATTTAGAAGTTGGAAAATATAATTTAGAAGAAGTAAAAGCTCCTGATAATGCGGAAATGATTGAAAAGCAAACAATCACGCCTTTTGAGATCCTGGCAAATAGCCAAACACCAGTAGAAAAGACCATCAAAAATGATACGTCTAAAGTTGATAAAACAACACCTCAATTGAATGGAAAAGATGTCGCAATCGGTGAAAAAATTCAATATGAGATTTCTGTCAATATCCCATTAGGTATCGCTGATAAAGAAGGAACGCAAAACAAGTACACAACATTCAAACTTATCGATACTCATGACGCTGCTTTAACATTTGATAATGATTCTTCAGGAACGTATGCTTATGCCTTATATGATGGAAATAAAGAAATCGACCCAGTAAATTATTCTGTCACTGAGCAAACAGACGGATTCACGGTTTCAGTTGATCCGAATTATATTCCTTCATTAACTCCTGGCGGTACATTGAAATTCGTTTACTATATGCATTTGAACGAAAAAGCAGATCCAACCAAAGGATTTTCTAACCAAGCAAATGTCGATAACGGGCATACAAATGATCAAACACCACCGTCAGTCGATGTCGTTACTGGGGGCAAACGATTTGTTAAAGTAGATGGTGACGTTACATCAGACCAAACACTTGCTGGAGCAGAATTCGTCGTTCGTGATCAAGATAGTGACACAGCGAAATATTTATCGATCGACCCATCCACAAAAGCCGTCAGCTGGGTATCGGCGAAAGAATCAGCAACGGTTTTTACAACCACAAGTAACGGTTTAATCGATGTGACAGGTCTAAAATATGGCACGTACTATCTGGAAGAAACGAAAGCGCCAGAAAAATATGTTCCATTAACAAACCGTGTAGCATTTACTATCGATGAACAATCTTATGTAACAGCAGGACAGTTGATTTCTCCTGAAAAAATACCAAATAAACACAAAGGTACACTTCCTTCAACAGGCGGTAAGGGAATCTATGTGTATATCGGTGCAGGAGTAGTCCTTCTACTGATTGCTGGACTGTACTTTGCTAGACGCAAGCACAGTCAGATTTAGTCTTTTTGCAAGAATTGGAAAAAGGAGCAGCGGATTACGCAAATGCTCCTTTTTCTTTTATTATCAAACAGTCATCACAAGGAGAACACAAATGAAACCAAAGAAAAGGAAACTTCTAGATCTGCTGATGCTTTTCTTGCTTCTCTCAGGAATAGGGATACTAGCTTATCCATTTGTTAGCGACGCGCTGAATAATTATCTGGATCAGCAGATCATCTCTCATTATCAGCAACAAGCGGTCAAAGAAAATGAAGAAGTCATGGCTAAAATCCAAGAAAACATGACAAAGAAAAACCAGCAATTAGCAAAAGAAGGTGGAAATCCAGGTGCAGATCCCTTTACTAAGAAAAAAGAACCTGCGAAAAAGGATAGAACCTATTTTGAGAAACATACGATCGGTATTTTGACGATCCCTGAGATCAATGTCCATTTGCCAATTTTTGATGAAACGAATACTGTGCTGCTAGAAAAAGGTGCCTCATTATTGGAAGGAACGTCTTATCCTACGGGGGGAGAAAATACACATGCCGTTATTTCCAGCCATCGAGGACTGCCTCAAGCAAAGTTGTTCACAGACTTACCGAAACTGACTTTAGGTGATTCTTTCTATATCGAAATCAATGGACGGACACTCGCTTATCAAGTCGATCAGATCAAGACGGTAGAACCGACTGATACAAAAGATCTGAGAATCGAAAAAGGGCAGGATTTCGTGACACTCCTAACTTGTACACCTTATATGGTCAACAGTCATCGCTTACTTGTCAGAGGGCACCGGGTTCCTTATCATGCAAAAGAAGTTCAAAAAGAAGTACAGAAAGTATCCGAGAACAAACGATTTTTCCTGTATGGATTGTTAGCTGCATGTATACTGATTTTCCTCCTTCTTATATATCTTTTTCGTCAATCGTTCAAAATAAGAAACAGAAGTTAGCTATTCCTCATTTCTATAATATATCTATTCGAATCGTTCCGTAAACAAACAGGCTGAGGTTTGAAAAAGAAAACTTCAGCCTGTTTTTATGATGATATCAAAGAGAGCCTATCAAACACTATCTTTCTTATTACTAAATGAGGATCTTTTCTTAAGTTTTCCGATATTCTTTAAGAAGGCCTTTTTGCATCAATTCTTGTTTGTTTTTCAAGTTGCGGATATTCTCTTCAAAATTTTGAGAATATATCACTGAGAATAACGTATTTAATACGTAATCGAAGGCAATTTGAGAGGAGAAAGTCGCTACTTTAGCAAAATCATATTCCTCCTGCGATATAACAAGACACATATCAGCCTGTTTGGCCATTTCTGAATGCTGATTTCCGGTAATCAGCAAGGTAGGGGCCTCTACATGCTTCAAATAGGTCATTATTCGTTCATAATGATGGATGCGACCGCTGTAGCTAATAAAAATGGCGCAATCCTCGCTAGTCAAATTGGCTGCATTCCAAGAAGAATCACTGTATTCTTCAGCCATGATCAAAAACTTATTCAACTTGACCATTTTATTCTGGAATTTCCTTGCCGTGATTTGAGAATCACCTTTTGCAAAAAGAAAGATTCGCTGTGCCTTGTTCAATACTTTACCGATTTGATCTAAATCTTCATGTTCAATCTGCAATTGTGCTTTTTTTATTGACTGGATCGATAAATCCGCCATTTTCTTTGCAATTTGCTGAGTGCTATCTTCACTTGAAAAAGGAAAATTAGGATCAATCGTTTGATTGAACTGAGCAATCAATTGATGAACTTCCCGCCCCAGCTCGAAACGGAATTCTTTAAATCCGCTGAATCCCATTTTTTTGCATAAACGAATGATAGCTGAATGGGAAGTATACGTAGCTTTTGCTAATTCTTCAATCGTCATGTAGACTGCAGCTTCGATATTCCTACGGATGTAATCGACAATCCGTTTCTCTGTCGTGGTAAACAACTCTTGTTTTGTTAGTTTTTCTTCAATAAGCATGATCTGACCTCCAAATTCTATCTTACTGATAAACACTTGGTTCCGCTACTATCTTTTTGATTTTTATCCTTACTTTGAACATTAATTTCACCAAACCGAATGATAACAAGTGTTTTTCTGAACTTTTTTACCAGAATAGCTATTATAAATACTTTCTGCGCTTTTCTAGGATATACTGAAAACATCAATAAAAGGAGGCACCACTCATGCTTACAATCGCTTATCTTGGCAATGGAAAGAGTACAAATCGCTATCATTTGCCTTTTTCAAGAAAACTTACGAACAAAATCAATATCAAAAAAATTTTTTCCCCATCTGAACCAGTGTGGAAAACATTCGAAGACATCGAATATACTGATCAGCTGTCTGATCTTTGGGATGATCCTGAGATCCAATTAGTTGTCATCACTACACCTAGTCAATTTCATTATGAATATGGAAAAATGGCACTCGAACATGGTAAGAATGTACTAGTAGAGAAACCTTTTGCAGAAACGTCAAAGGAAGCAGAAGAGTTATTTGCATTAGCAAAAGAAAAAGGTCTATTTATCCAATGTTACCAAAACAGACGGTTCGATTCTGACTTCTTGACAGTCCAAAAAGTAATCGAAAGCGGAAAATTAGGGGATATTTTAGAAGTAGAAATGCATTATGATTATTTCAGACCGGAAGTACCAGAAAATACGCATGAATTTTCTACTGCGAACAGCTATTTATATGGACATGCTTGTCATACAGTAGATCAAGTTCTTTCTTATTTCGGCGAACCAGATGATATCAGCTATGATGTACGTCAACTTTTAGGGAAAGGACGAATGAATGATTACTTCGATCTGGATTTTTTCTATGGAAATATGAAAATTTCGATAAAATCCAGTTATTTCCGCATCAAAGAACGTCCAAGTTTCGTCGTTTACGGAAAAAAAGGGATGTTCGTGAAACAAACAAAAGATCGACAAGAAGAACATCTGAAAATGTTTTACATGCCTGATCATGAAGACTTTGGTATCGATTTGCCCGAACATTATGGTGTATTGACCTATATAGATGAACAAGGGAGTTATCATGAAGAAAAAGTAATTTCCGAGGTTGGTGATTACAGCCGTGTCTACGAAGGGATTTACGAGACATTAGTTAATGGCGCAGAAAAAGTCATCAAAGATGAAGAAACAATCTTACAAATGAAAATTTTGGAAGAAGGAATCAAAAGCATTCAAGAATCAGAAGGAAAAATATGACATATTTGTAAGAATCGGGTTTGTTTTTTGACGCATAAACTGTCTTATTGTACGATGAAAAAGTATAGAACTACTAGGAGGAACCAACATGACAAATTATGACGGTGAAAAACACAAACGATTAAGAGGTTCAATGGCCCCTAAAACAGAAGAAGAAGTGGCTTTAGCAGGAACTAATTCTGGTGAAACAGAAGACAAAGAAGAATCATTAGCTGGCACAAACTCTGGTGAAACAGAAAATAAAGAAACAGCTTTATCTGGTTCAAATTCTGTAGAAGAGGAAACAAAGCCTAATGAGCCCAATCACTTTGAAAAAGATATCGAAAAAGCGGTTGAAGATGTCAAAGAAAAATTTGAAGAACTGACCTCAAAAAATAAACATGATCATCATTGATCGGACGAAATCAATTCATAAAAGCAGGAGACATTTGGTCACCTGCTTTTTTTCTGTATCCATTCGATAGAAATCGTTCGGTACAGTCGTAAAAAAAATCCAACTGTAAGTTGTACCAAACACCCCTCGATTTAAAAGCGCTACCATACTAGAATATAAGTAGGAGGTGAACAGCGCTGTGAACTACAAAATTAGTTATCTCCTGAAAACACCAAGAGAAATCAGTCTAGAAAAAGCAGCAGAGATCATCGAAGTAAATACAAGCGAGGCGATCAAACAATTAACTCCTTTTGCCGAATATGTGGATGATACCCGTATCCGTATAAAGAAATTCCGAGCAATCGACTGGGCAGAAAAATTTTTGGATATTACTCGATTTGAAGCTGTGTATACCGAACAAGAGCGAAGAGATCTTCTTTATTTGATGGTTTATTCGACTGCAACGTCTGTTTCTGTTTTTCATTTTCAAGATTTTCTTCAGGTTTCTAAAGGGACAGTCCTGTCAGATATCAAAAAGATAAGAAATGAATTAGAAGTGGAAGATTGTCAGCTGTCGTATACTAGGAAAACTGGTTTTAGGCTGCTAGGGTCAGAAGCAATATTAAGAAGAGAAGCAAAAAATCGCACTGCTCGTTTGATGCAGTCACTTGCTGGAAGATTTGGGCTCACGTATTTAACCGCAACCCTTTCCATTGATTATTACGCCAAAGTTAGAGATTTGCTAGATAAAACGATTTCACTATCAGATCTTCGATTCGCACCAAATCGAATGGATGAATTAGCTTATTATTTGAGTTTGACAACCATTCGAATTGGAAAAACATCCATGGAACTGGTAAAAGATGCTGAACTGTTGGCTTCTCTTGCAGTCACTGACATTAGTCGACAAGTATTGACTGGCCTTGGCTATTCCGAACATCAAAATTCGGAGATTATATTTTTCTCTCTTTGCTTAGCATCGATCGTTGAAGGAGATGTCCAGGAGCCTGCACTTGATTTTTTGCTGGAATGTTCTTCAGAAGTCATCCATCGCATGGAATTCCTGATGGCCGTAGAATTTGCTTCGTTTCGTGAATTATTGATGAATGTCTTTTATCACTTGGTCCCTGCCTATTTTCGTATTTCCTATTCTTTTTATTTACCTAATGTGATGATCGATCAAATTAAGCATCAATATGCTTCCATCTACGAAATGACAAGAAAAGCATTACTTCCGTTAGAAAGACGAATAGGGAAGAGCATCCCTGAAGAAGAGATTGGTTTTTTCACTATACTATTTGGCGGAGAGATCAGAAAAGCGGACGCAGAAGAAAGAAATAGAAAAATAAGAGCCGTGATCGTCTGTCCAAGTGGCATTAGCTCTTCATTGATCTTAAAAAGTGAACTTCAGCAATTATTCCCGATGATCTTTTTTACAGAGACTAATTCAGCTGACCGCTTACACGAGGTTGACGAAACTTCTTACGATATTATTTTTTCTACTGTACCTCTCACACTTACTGATAAGAAAAAGTCTCTCTATGTTCTGCATCCAATCATGACTGACTTGGAAAAAAATCAGCTGATCAATCAAGTACAAAGAGATTGGCTGATACCAGGATTTTCAATGCCTTCTGCCCAAGAATTGTTGTCGGCGCTACTGCCTTATATCGAATTAAAAGAAGGCGTAGACGAAGAAAAGCTCTATCAAGTATTAAATCGTAAAATGAACAAACTTTTAGAAAAGAAGGAGGATCAACGTCCTATGCTATCTGAATTATTAACAGAAGAAATGATCCAATTATCGGATCAACCAAAAAACTGGCAAGAAGCAATCACATTTGCCGCACAGCCGCTATTATCAGAAAATAAAATAGAAGAAAGTTATATCAAAGCTATGATCGAGCGCGTGGAGCAGTATGGTGCGTTTATCCATATTGGCGATCACATCGCATTACCTCATGCTCGTCCAGAAGATGGCGTAAACGAAGTAGGGATGTCTTTGCTGAAACTTCAACAACCTGTGGATCTGCTTGATAATCCAGCCCATCCCATTAGTTTGTTCATCTGTTTAGCTGCTATCGATAATGAGGCACATCTTCGGGCTTTGGCAAATTTAACAAAGCTACTTTCTAATAAACAAAATCTTCAAGATTTATTACACGCATCAACAAAAGAAGAAATATTAGCGATCATAAGAAAAGGAGACGAATGATATGAAAATTTTTGCAGTATGTCAAAGTGGATTAGGAACAAGTTTTATGGTAGAGATGAACATCAAACAAGCACTTGCAGATCTTGGAGCAGATGTGGACGAGTTTGAAGTAAGTCATACGGATGTTGGAAGTGTATCTAGCGATATGGCTGATTATTTCTTCATTGAGCATTCTTTGAAAGATACGCTAACTTCTATACCTGATGAAAAGCTCGTACCTTTGCAATCGATCATTGACAGCGAAGAAGTAAAAGAAAAAGTAACGAAGATCTTGTCAAAAGAATAAAAATGATTCAAGGGAGGAACTATCAATGGATAAATTGTTGAATTTGTTTGTGTCAATCGTCAGTCAGCCCTCCATCCTCGTTTCTTTGATTGCACTGCTTGGTCTCGTTCTTCAGAAGAAGAAATTTTCAGAAGTGATCCAAGGAACTATCAAAACATTTGTCGGATTCCTAGTACTGATCGGCGGTGCTGGTTTAATCAGTAATTCACTAACCCCTTTTGCTTCGATGTTCCAAACAGCTCTGCATACTCAAGGAGTAGTTCCTAGCAATGAAGCAGTAGTGGCGATTGCTTTGCAACAATACGGTACACCTACTGCTTTGATCATGCTAGTAGGGATGATCGTGAATATTTTACTTGCTAGATTCACAAGATATAAATTCATTTTTCTTACAGGTCAAGCAATGCTTTATGTTTCTTGTCTAACAGCAGTCATTTTAGTAAGCGCGGGGTTTACTGCAAATTTGTGGATGATCTTATTAGGCGGGGTCTTCGAAGGAACACTATTAACTATTACGCCTGCTCTTTGTCAACCGTTTATGAAGAACATCACTGGAAACAATCAAGTTGCGTTAGGGCATACCGGAAATATCGGTTATGCTTCTAGTGGATGGATCGGAAAGTTTTTTGGAAACAAAGACCGTTCTACAGAGGACATAAAGATTCCTAAAAGTTTCAGCTTTTTGCGAGATTCTACTGTATCGATCATGCTCTTGATGTCGATCGTATATGTCGCACTTGCTTTGTTAGCTGGTCCTGGATTTGTTGAAAGAGAACTAAGCAATGGAGACAACGCTGTAATCTTTGCACTGATCCAAGCTGGAACATTCACAGCTGGGTTTGTTATCGTCCTTCAAGGGGTTCGAATGGTGTTGGCAGAAATCGTTCCAGCATTCCAAGGGATTGCTAAAAAACTCGTACCCGATTCTAAACCAGCATTAGATGTTCCTATCGTTTTTCCATATGCACCTAATGCTGTATTAATTGGCTTTTTTGTTAGCTTCTTTGTAGGAACACTATCCATGTTTGCTATGATAGGCTTGCAAACTACAGTTATCATTCCTGGGGTAGTAGGACATTTCTTCTGCGGAGCTGCTTCTGGTGTCTTCGGCAACTCGACTGGCGGTAGAAGAGGGGCGGTATTAGGTTCTGCTTTCAATAGCTTATTGATTAGTTGGCTGCCATTATTTATCCTTCCAGTATTAGGAGATCTTAAAATCGCTTCTTCTACATTTGCCGATACTGATTATCTAGTACCAGGACTTGTACTTGGGAAACTAGGAGAATACGGTCAAATAGCCTTGACAGTTGGAATCATCGCTTTCTTTTTACTTGTCGTATTATCTAGCTTTCTTTTTGCCGGAAAAAGAACAAACATTGTTTCTAAAGAACAGAATTAAGCAAACTTCAAAATAAAAATTGCTTGGACAATATCAGAAGAAGATTTAAAGAGATCGGAAGA
>ERZ506411.166-NODE-166-length-11992-cov-6.20558_pt1 | contig 11992 bp, 11 predicted proteins | sample MGYA00513673_ERZ506411 | MGnify/ENA metagenome assembly ERZ506411
AGGGGTTAAGACCCCTTTATATTTACTATAAAGTTTTAAAAATATATTATTAATATAAGCTTATTTTTTAACTTTTAGTAAGTAGAGGGTGAATAGGAATATGTCTAAGAAGAAGTTTTATGCGATTAAGAGAGGAAAAAAGGGAACTAAAAATGTGATATTGGAGAGTTGGGATGAATGTTCTAAATTAGTTTTAGGATTTGATTCAGAATACAAAGGATTTAAAACAAGAGAAGAAGCGGAAGAGTATTTGGGTATTAGTATTAAATCAAGTGATAGTATAGATAATGAAATACAGGAAGAAATAAGCATTGATAATATTGAAGAAGTAAAAAAGGTGGCTAAGCAGAAGAAGAAAAAAACAAAAAGTAATAGAAACAAGGAAACTTTAGTTGTTGAGCTTCCAAAGGATCTATATAATGCATTTAGTAATAAATGTGTAAAACTTAATATGACAGAAGATACTGTTATAAAAAATATGATTATGGAATGGATTATTTAGTAGCAGAAAAAGTGGGGCGTAAATCCCACTTTTTATTTCTAGTATAGAGTGTTATAGTTTATGTGTACAAAAAATTACAAGGTGGTTACAAGGTTATGATTTATGAAGAAATGTCTATAGAGGAAGTTGTTGAGTACATCAATAAAGAGCTACTAAAAGGTAGAACTATGAAAGACATAGAAGTTAATGACTTTGGAGTAAATGAGAGAGTTATTGGTAAAAGATTAGCTAGAAAGAACGTAAAAAAGGTGGATGGGCAATTTGTGTTACAAAGTGGTTCTAAAATGCCCGAACATCAATCAAAGCAAGTAATAGTCAAGAATACAGATGATAATATAATTAGTTTATCTGATAATATAGAATTTATAGAGCTTAATAAGAGAGTTAATAATTTAGAAAAAGCCTTCAAGGAAGTTCTTTGTGTACAAAGTGGTTCTAAAGTGGTTACAAATAATTTTGGATTAAAAATATACTCAAATGAAGATAAGCCAGTAGCTAAAACTATAAGATTATATAAAGAAATTTGGGATAAGATAGATAAGGTTAAAGAGCTTTATCCTCATTTATCTTACCAGGTAGTATTAAATAGTTTGCTAGATGAAGTAACAGAAAAATATTTAAAATAGGTTTACAAATCCAGGAGTAAAATACTTTATATAATAACGGAATTTTTTAGTTAATAAAAATGGGGAATAAATATAGGCTCATAAAATCAAAAGAAAGATACTTTAATATACGATACAAATAGACTATAATTTAAAATAATAAGATTAATATAAATTAATCACACTTTGTTTTGAGATATTTCTTACGGTTGGTTTTGGTAAGTCCTTTTTGGGATGAGGGACAGTAACCTTCCTTTTTTGGTGGCATGTTTGAAGTGGTGATGGTCACATGTACTATCAAATTCAAACCAACCGTCTTTTTGAGTATCTTTATTATTTCTTAGAAGAAAATAAGTAAGTTAATAAATAACTTACTTATTTTTTTTATTAAACTATATTGCTGCTAATCTAATTAAGCTGAAATATAGTTTAATAAATTAGGACGAAGTCCTAACACTCAGCTCCATGCAATGGCACGTTCTTGCTTTGCAAGAGTATAACGTGCTATACTCTTGATATGAAATATCTGTAAGAGTATGCTAGTTCGGAGGGGGAATATGAGTATGGAGTTCGCTTGGAATACACAAAAAAATAAGATAACTGATATTAAGGGAAAAGAGAAAGAACAGGAACGAGAAGGGAAGATTACTAACGAAGAAATTGATTTAGATAAGACCCATTTAAATTATGATTTGGTTGATAGCAATAAGAATTTATATCAAAGAGTAAAAGATAGAGTTGAGGAAGTAAGATCTGTTTCCAGAATACAAAAAAATTCTGTGGTTGATTACTCGAATATAATTACTGTTCCTAAGGATCAAGCCGAAGAATGGGGAATAGAAAAATCAAAGGAATATTTAAAAGAGGTTTATAATTACTTCTGTGATGAGTTTGGAAAAGAGAATATTGTATCAGCTAAAGTACATTTGGATGAAACTGCACCACATATGCACCTTCATTTTGTACCTGTAAATAAAGAGAATGGTAAATTACAAGCAAGAGTAGTAATGACGAAGGAAAGAATCAATAGAATACATACAGAAGCTCCTAAGTATCTCCAAGAAAAAGGGTATGATGTTGTCAGGGGGTCTGGTAAAACCGAAAATAGCCTTGATATCCATAAATATAAGGCAGAGAAGCTTAAAGAGGAGATACATATACTAGAAAAGCAATTTGAGTCATTTAAGAGCATTGAGGGACGTACAGGAGATATAGATGTTATTGAGGTTAAGGAAAGCTTAATGGGATCAAAGGTAACTGTATCTAAAGATGATTATGAAAGGCTAGTAGAACTAGCTAAACAAGGAATATATAATGCAGATAAAATAAGGAGCTTGGAGAAAACAGTTAATGAGCTTGAAGGAGATAATAAGGAGCTTAAAAATATTAAGTGTGAGAATAGAGAACTTAAAGATAAAGTTAAACAATTAAGCTCAAAAGTTAAGAAGGCAAATAAAATAATTGCAAGTTTAAGTCCAGAGTTTAAAGAAGAATATTTAAAGGCTAAGGATTTAATAGAGAATAAATCTAAAGCTCCTAAAGTAAAAACTAATATTAATCAAATGGTAAGATAAAAAAGTAATATTTCGCGTAGGGGTACGCGAAATATTACTTTTTCTTATTTTTATTTAGAAATACTAAACTAAATTCTTTAATTTTATAAAATTTCATGACTTACAAATGGCATAAAACCGTTAGGATCTTTGACTTCGCAAAAATTACTTTTAACGAAATTAAAGAGTGTCTATTTTAATGGTAAAAGAAGTTATAATTTGACTGTTTTTTACAAAAATAATATAATATTTTAAAATAGGAGGTATTATGAAGATAGAGAAAAAAATACTTATTTTAATTGTAGGAATTATTTTTATTTTAAGTTTCATTGGGTGCGAGGAAACAAAATATAAAGAAGAAAATTTAGGAAAGGGAATTATATTTACTAAAGTTACAGAGGACATGAAGGATCATTACATATTAAATTTAGATGGTGTTAATTATAATCTTGGAACTGATGAACACAATACATTCAGTACAAGTGCATTTTATAAAAATACACTTTATTATACTACTAAAAACTCTAAAGGAAGATCAGACCTGATTCAGTATGATTTAGGTAATAAAAAATCAAAGGTTTCAAAAATTGGAAATGAAGTGGATAGTATAGATACAATACAATCTATAGGTAATTTACTTTTTTTACGTGTAACTAAGAAAAATGAGCATTCAATGGGATTAGTTAAGTATGATATGGATAGTGATAAATATGAGTTCTTCAACTATGATAACGCTGATGATATGCTAATGGATTTTGATGTAAAAGGGGATTATTTAGTTAGTGTTAAATATTCAAATAAAGAAATGCAAAATAGTCTTGAAGAATTTAATATGAACAAAAGTGAAGATAAAGTTTATAATACACCACCACATACAATAACTGTTTATAATATTTATTCTGGAGATAAGATATATGAAAAAGTCATTGATGAGATGGTAGGTGCTGTTACTATAAATAATAAAGGAAATAAAATAGCTTATATTCATTCAAATATGAAAGAAGGATATGCAAAATTAACTATTCTAGATTTAGAGAGTAATGTTACTTTAACACCGAACATAAATAAGGGTGACTATAAGGCTTTAAGTCAGGTAAGATTTGGAACTGATGATAATGAACTTTATTATATTGCAGAGACAAAGGATATTAAGGGGAAAGATGGTAGTCAGTACAATCCGGCAGAAGTAATAAAATATGATATTGAAAAGAATAAAGTTGTAGAAGCATATTCAACTAAGGATGGGTTATTAAAGTATTTTACAATAATTGAAGATGTTATAGGAGATAAGAAATTACTTAAAGAATATGAATCAGAGCAATGTATTGAGTTTACAAAGAATCCAAGTAAAGCTGATGAAATTACAGAAGGTAGCATAGGGAATAATCCAGAGGATGCAATTCAAGTAGAGGATGAAACGATAGAATCAGATATAAAAATACCATATACGTTGGAAATGGCTAAATTAAATAGTAATTATGTAATGAATGATGAAGAGTATATAAATGAAGATGTGGCAAGAGAATTTGTAAATAAGGTAAAAAACAAAAAGAAATCTTCAATAAGGTATGTTACTTATCATGAAGGGATATTAAGCTCTATGCGTGATATTACATACGATGGAGAAAAAATATTTTTAAGAGAATATGTTGTTTTAGGTGCGACAGGAGAACATTATAGATATATTGAGGATGAGGATACTTCAATAGTTGAAAATAATGGACAATATAGATTATCAAATGGAGCAAAATTATTTTATATAAAAAATAATAAGTGAAAGGATGGAGAATAAATTAGAAGAAAAGTATTAAAAAGGAAAAGTGTGATTTCAGTTTCAGTTATTGCTATGAGTTTATTATTTGGAGTAATTAATGTAAGTGCGAAGGAAGAAATACCTCAATACATGGAGCCTGGTACAATAATTAAGGTAAATGAGAATGAACAAATTGAAATAATATCTGGAGGTTACTCTAATAAAAGAAATAAAATATCAGATAATATTGTTTTACCAGAACTTGAATCAGGTATGATTATATCTTATGATGGTAGGGGATTACCTAATAAAATACTTAATAATGGGGTTAATGAGTCATATAAAATAGATTATATTGGAACAGAAGAAATACAAGTAATAAATGATGGTGGTGAAGATTTTCCAGAGCAACGATTTGCACAAGGAACAACTGTTTGGAAGTATTCAGGTTGGATAACATGGTTTACAGATAGAATAGGACAAGAAGATCATGTTCTACAAGATTGGGATTGTGCTACAAAAATGACTCTTGATAATCCAAAGTGTGGAACACCTATTAGATTAAGGGATGAGTCTAATTATAATAATGAGGCATTACTTTCTAAGTGGGATGTAGGAGCATTACCAAATGCTGTATTAGATATTAGACCAAATAAATTTAAACAAATGGGTTATGTATTAGATTTAGGGCATTTTAAGGGGAGATATGGACATTTTACGCCATATCAATAAATTTATAGGTAGCTAAAATATTTTTGGATATAAATTATAATTAAAAATAACCTATTGCATTGGTTTGCAATAGGTTATTGTATAATATGAGAAAAGTATAAAATTTTTTAAAAATTAAAAAATATTTAATTACATAATAGAGATTTAAGCAATATTTTTCTTGCATTATGTAAATTAACCAATTACAATTTAAATATAATTAATAAAAAAGTAAATAAAAAAAGCTCTTATTCAACTCTTATTTATAAGGTTCCAGCCTTATAAATAAGCCAAACTTTAAAGGTATTCCAGTACCTAGAAAGCCGTTAGAAAAGAACTTTAACAGTAAGTAACGATAGTTACAAGGTTATATCTCACACATACAACCAAGGAACAAAGCTACTTTATAAATTTACTTTATTCAAATTTATGAATAAAGTATAACTGATTAAAGAAGAAATTTCAAGCTTTTAAGTATGGTAAAACCTTACTTAAAAGCTTTTTTTATTATAAAAATAGGAGTTGGATTATATGGAAAAAGAAAGAAAAGTTAATAACGAATGGGCAAGAAAGATAGATCATGAGGAGTTTAAAGAAATAGATATAAATAGAGTTAGGTTGGTAGAAGATGTACATTTAAGTTCTAGAATATCTATTTTTAATCTTAAGTGGTATAGAAGGCATAAAAGAGTACCAGTTATAGCAGTAAGGGAGAGTGAAGATGGTTGGTATGATCTTGTTGTTGGATTAAGGGGGTATATAATAGGGAAACTATTTTGTACAAATCCAAAAGCATATATAACTACTTTAAGCAGAGAAGAATTTAAAGAAAAATATGAATTAGAAAAGTAATAAAAAGAATATGGACAAGCCAAGATTATAGACTTTAAGCTAGGAAGTTGCCTATAACTTAAATAGGAGCATATAAAACTGTTGAGATAACATTAAAATTTATATGAGTGAAAACGTAAGATACACTATAAACTGATGGGTGACATGTAGCCAATTACGGAGCAGAATACATGGGGTGGCTTATATACGTCTATTATATAAGCAATACCTAAGGGGTTAAAAGTCCAAGCAAGACCTCAATAAGCCTAAGTAACATAATTATATTATTGTTATAAGGTTAAACAGCGGACGGGGGAACGTAGGAGATAAATAGTCTGTAAAGGCATTATGTCCTAAGCCACACTGGTAGGCGAAAGTCTACGGGACATAGTAAATACTAGAAATGGTATGCAGTTAGGGTTGTGGGGTACCTTATTAAGGTACTGGGATAACTGTTAAAGCTATGGAAGGGTAGAACCTTCAAAAGCATAGATAACTTGAAGATAACGGATACCTAATTCGACGGGGGGATAAGCCTTCCAGAGGAAAGGAGTGGTTCGGAAGTTCGCTTTTCATCTATAATTCAATAGGTGAATTGCGTCCTTTCGAGCCGTATTCCTTTTCTCTGGGGGGATAGTGCCTTCGGCTTTTACTTGCAAGTGTTAACTTGAATTTAAATAAAGACTTACAAGTTGAAGGTAAGCGGGGTGAATGCGACTTTGGAGCAGAGGGGTTAAGACCCCTTTATGTTTACTATAAAGTTTAAAAATATATTATTGATTAAATTTAATTTATTTAGATATGATATTAAACCAACTGGAACTGTAACGGAGCTTGTTGTAGTTATAGTGGAAGGCGGTAGATTGTAAAGATAAATTTGATAGCAGGGAAAAAGAAGAATGAATAAAAAAATAAAGGATTTAAGCACTTAATTAAGAATTAGTTAAGTAGTTAAAAGATGTGAAGGTGTGATGAATACTATGTTTACAGTGGATGAAGTTTCAAAGCTTTTAAGCGTTAGTAAAGTAACTATTTATGCTAAGTTAAAAAAGTATGAAAGTAAAGTGGTCGTAAAGCAAGGAAAGAAGTATGTTACAGAGGAACTTTTAAGCTTAATTAAGCAAGAGTTAAACTTAAAAGAGTGCTTAAAAGACAACTTAAAAGAGGGGAATAATACAGGGGCTATAAATCAAGAGGTAGCAACGGATAGAGATGATTTAATTAACTTAAATCAAGACTTAATTAACTTCTTAAAACAACAGTTAGAAGAAAAAGACATACAGTTGAGGGAAAAAGATAAGCAAATAGAAGAATTGATTAATTTAAATAAGAATAATCAGATACTTTTGAAGCAACAACAGGATAAAGAAATTAATCAAAAATTACTTGAGGATCACTTCCAGGAAGTAGACGAAAAGTTAATGGATCTTAGAGAGCGAATGGACGAAAAGAAAAAATCTAAAAAAAAGTTTGGATTTTTTTCAAAATAGGTTTACAAATCCAGGAGTAAAATACTTTATATATTAATAAGGGAATTTATTCTTGGAGAAAAAGTGGGGCATAAATCCCACTTTTTTTTATTTTAAATAGAATAGCTGCCATTGGATCATTGGCTTACTATTCTATTTTTTTATGTGCAATTGCACATAAAAGGAATGGGGCATATGCCCCAAATCGAAAGCTCCGCAGGACGAACGGTGATTGATGGTACGTCAATTATATAGTGAGTTATATCATTGACATAGGGTGCCAAGTAAACTAAAATTTAACTATAGACTTTGGTTCGATATGTCGGAAGTGTTTTTGAGCCAATAGATAAAGTTGCCTGGAACGTTTGGCTTGTATTGGAGGAGAAAATGAGTTATTCAGTATTTCGTGTAGAAGGCGTAAAAAATACTAGTTCTTTAAAAGGACTATGTAAGCATAACAAGGATAGAATCAGCAATACTAATCCTGATATTGATAAGGATAAAAGCAAGGATAATATTGTATTGGTTGAATGTGATAGTACTTACAACAAGAAATTTAATGAAATTACTAAGGAAATGAGAATACAACATGATGAGAGAATGAAAACTATGAGAGCAGATCGTGTCAAGAGCTTTGATAAAAGCCTTGATGATTCATCTAGCGATGTGGCTTGTGAAATGTTGTTTACTTCAGATGATAAGTTCTTTGAGAACATGAATAAGGATCAAATTAGACAGTGGGCTCAGGAATCATTAAATTTTGTAACTAAGGATATTGGAATAAAGAAAGAGAATATAATTCATGCAGTAGTACATATGGACGAGAAAACTCCACATTTTCATGTGGTAGCCGTACCTTTAATAGATACCTACGATAAGCGTAGAAAGCAAAATACGCTTAAAATAAGCCGTGCAAAGTATATTCAAGGAGGAAAACATCTAACTAAGCTACAAGATGTTTATAACGAGCGTATGAACGCTTGTGGGTACAAGCTAGATAGAGGTGATATAGGAAATCTTAAAGTACATGAGAAAACGGCTGATTATAAAGCAAGGCAAGTTAAAGAGCATATAAAGATACTGAATATTAAAAAGGCTCAATTAAATAGTTCTATAAAAGAAATTGATAATAAATATAGTAATTTATTAGATGATAAGTGTGATATATCCTATGTTGACAATATACAAGTTAAGAAAAGTATTGTAGGACAAAATATAACTATCAAGGAAGAAGATTTTAATAGGTTAAAGGGAATTGCTATTGAAGGTTTAAAAAACAAAACTAAAATTACTGATCTGGAAAAAGAAAATAGGATATTAAAAAGTTCTAATGCCAGGAAGGAAGAATCAATAAATAGATTTCATGATGAAAATGTTAAGTTAAGAAAATCTAATAAAAAATTAACTAATGAATTAGAAAAGTCAGGCATTACAAATAAGGCTTTATATACGGTTGCTAAAGAGAATGATCTTTTAGGACAAGCTAAAAAGATATTAGAAGAATTAGTAAAACCAAAAAATAAAACTAGGTCAAAACAAAGAGAGTGGGATAGAGATAGATAGGTGCGAAATGAAATGGCTCTTTATATTGTACGTAGTACTGTAGGTTACACCAGGAATATTCCTGGTATGATATTAGGAGGGAAATAGATGAGAAATATTGATGAGAATTTGAGAATGGTTGAAGGTAATATTAAGCATGAGGGAATGATCCTTACAGATGATGAGCGAAAATTAATAAAAAGGTTTGCCAATAAAGAACTATCAAGAAAAGAATTAATTGAAGAAACTATAAAATTGCATACTAAAAAATAAAGGGACATTAAAAGATATAATATAAATTTATACTATATAATATTATATTACCTTAATTAAGCTAGGAAATAAGCTGATCATGAAGAAAAGTACAAAAGTTACTATAAAACTAAATTTTAATATGTAATACATAGCAAATAAATTAGATTAAAAAAAGTAATATTTCGCGTAGGGGTACGCGAAATATTACTTTTTCTTATTTTTATTTAGAAATACTAAACTAAATTCTTTAATTTTATAAAATTTCATGCCTTACAAATGGCATAAAACCGTTATGATCTTCGACTTCGCAAAAATTACTTTTTGCGAAGTAACACTAATTACACATAATAACACATAATAGTTATATAATGTACAAAAATGAAATTAAATGATATAATGTAAAAAAATACAAGCTAAGGGTGTGACTTTATGAAGGTATTTAAACATTTACTATTATTTATAATTTGTTTTATTGCATCTCTGTTTTTATGTATGTATATTTTTGATGATATATTAATTAGAGTTACATTATCAGAATATGTATATTTAATTGCAAGAATATTTTTGAGTATAGTATTATACTTTTTAGTTATTTCTATAAGTAATAAAAAAGTAAGTAAGCGTCAGATTAACATAATAGCAGTTTTGTATATTATATGTATTATAAGTGTGACATTTTTTAAGGGAATGTATGGGGGTGGAGTTTCAGGATTAAATTTTAATCCACTACAAATAATTAGAGATTTTAAATTATCTAGTAATACAACATTATTGATAATTGGTAACGTTTTTGCATATGTTCCTATTGGAATTTATATTAAATATGTATCAAGAATAAAAAACATAAAGCTGTATTGTTATTTTATTCTATATTGCTTAATTATAGAAAGTATTCAGTATATTTTTAAATTGGGTTCTTTTGATATAAATGATATTATAATGAATTCTGCTGGATTTATTATAGGAGTCATTATAATTTCTATACCACATCAGATTTAAATTATGTTAAGTTTACTTTTAGAGGATCTGTATATGATGATCTTTAAAATATAGGTGAAAATCTATCCAACTTGTAAGAGTTGGATAGATTTTTTTAGTCTAGGTATATTTATGATAAAATGATAATGTTAATAATATAAATAAAAACTTGCATTATATAAAGTAACCATTTAGAATATAAACTATAATAAATAAAATAAAAAAAGCTCTTATTCAACTCGTATATTGTAATTGACCGTTACAATAATACGCCAAACTTTAAAGGTATTGACCGTACCTAGAAAGCCGTTAGAAAAGAACTTCTTTTACAGTAACATAGTTACTAAATAATTTACTAAATTATGAGTAGATTATAACCGATAAAGAAGAAGATTTCAATAGCCTATAGTATGGTAATACCTTACTATAGGCTTTTTTTATTAATAAATAGGTCGCATATCACCTATATGGTATGTAGTGGGACAAGCCATATAACCACTTGAAAGAAGATGACAGGTGAGTTCAGCCAATGCAGAAAGTGAACCTCCAAACAGTAGAGCCATTCCCCTATTATATGGTTGTTTGGGTTTGAGCGTGATGACAACGTAAAGGTCAGGTGTGGGAGTTCTAGGAGCATAGGTGCTCGGGAACCATTAGCAGATTAGCATTAGGATAGAACCGTAATGTAGAAAGCTTATGGGTGTTAATACACGTAATAAATAGGGTGCAGATAGTGAAGGCGACCGAGGTTATACCTCGTATCCTAAAATATTGATGTAGTTAATTCCTTATTGATAGTCATAATGTATTTTATGACTATTGATAAGGGAATAACTGCGTCCGTTTCGGCTCCCTCAGTTGCCCTCGTATTCTAACGCTTCGCTACTTAATTGCAAGTGTTTAGTAAAATATAGTTAAGAAAGCTTGGGAGCCAAAGAGTACAATAAAACTATAAATTTATATATTCATTGGATGGTTTGAAATGAGTAAAGAGAGATATGTACAGGAACTTGATCTTGATGATTTAATGGTTTATATCCAAGATGGAATAGATAGATTTTTTATTCAAGATAGTTTAGTTGAACCTTTAAGTGATGAAGAAGTGAAACAGATCTATGAGATCTCATCGGAATATGCAAAGAGTATTGGTGAAGATGAAGCTTCATTGGAGGGAATAAGAAACTACATGATGGAGAGAGATGTAAGAGAGGATTATTGCTTATTAGTAGATAAAACAATAACTTACTTTGATTTTATTTTGGCTGATATTAAGTATGGAATTTTAGTTGGAGAAGGAGCATGTTTTTAAGATAAAAATAAAGGAGTTTAAAGAGTTTTAACGAATTTCTTTAAAGGGTTTAAAGTGTTAAAAGTGAGGTAAATAGCGGTGTTAATGAGTGTATCAGAGATTGCAGATTTAACTGGTTTAAGCAAAGTTAGTATATATAATAAACTTAAGTTAAAAGAGATAGAGCCTTTTATCGTTAAGAACAAAGGAATTACCTATGTTTGTGACGAGGGAGTTGCTTTAATCAAGGAAGGTTTAAACTTAAAAGAAGAAGGTTTAAACTCTTTAAACGAGAGCTTTAAAGAAGAAGAAAGTGAAGTAGCTTTAGACATTGAAAATACACAGTTTAATAGCTTTAAAGAAGAGTTTAAAGACTTAAATAAAGATTATATAAATAGTTTAAAGCTTGAAATACAGAACTTAAAAGATCAATTAGAAAAAAAAGATAGTCAAATAGAAGAATTGATTAATTTAAATAAGAATAATCAGATACTTTTGAAGCAAC
>ERZ506411.354-NODE-354-length-3131-cov-2.36996_pt1 | contig 3131 bp, 2 predicted proteins | sample MGYA00513673_ERZ506411 | MGnify/ENA metagenome assembly ERZ506411
CCGATGATCCGGTCCGCGAAGTCGCGGCCGGCCCGCTCGTCGCATGTTGTGTCGCCCATGAGCTTGTCCCATGAGAGTTCGGGATGCCGGGCGGCGAGGCTGTTCGCGGCCATCTCCATGACCTCCGGGTCCACGAAGTCCCAGGCGATGCGCTGCGTCGGCATGGGCTTCGCCGCCGGTTCGGCCGGCGTCTCCCGTGCCGGGGGTTCCGGTTCGTTTCGGGTCTGTTCCGTCTGCTCGATGGTGAAGTCGTCGTCGGCGACGTCCAGGCCCATGTTCTTGAACGCGCGTTGCACCGCGTGGCGGACATGGTCCTCGTCCCTGCCGGCGAAGTGCAGGACGAACTGGCCCTGGTCGGTGCGTTCGAGGTGGTAGTCGATGCCGGCGGTCCTGAGGCTGTGCTGCACCTCGCGCATGGTCGAGTCGTCGAGTTGCAGCTCGTGCAGGTCGCCGTCCTTCTTCCTTTGCAATCGTTTCTCGGACATCTCGCCGCTGTCGATCTTGTTCTTGACGGCCTTGCCGGCGGCGTGCACGCCGGTCTTGGTGAGCTTCATGCCGGAGCGGAGCAGCGCCATGGCCACGCCCTTGGGGATTCTGAGCATGAGCTTCGCGCCTCCGGTGATGATGGTCTGGACGGCGTTCTGGATCTTCTCCTCCGCCTGTTCCTCGATTGGCATTGCGGTTTCCTTTCTGTTTGTTGGATGGTGTTTCCTGGGACGGTTCAGATGGACCGTCCACGCTTGTGCCGTTGCTGTTCGCGCTGCTCGGTCTCGGTCTGCTCGCGGTCGCGGGTCGTGTGGATCTCCCGTTCGATGGCGGACAGTTCGCCCTCGTACCGGTCGCACAGGGCCTCGCGCCGTTCCATCTCGCCGCGCGTCTCGACCACGAGGTCGGGGTCTCCCTGTTGGATCGCGTCATGCAAGGCGATGACGGCGGCCTGGAGCTCGTCGTGCGATTCGCGGACCTTCGCCCGCAGCAGCTTGAGTCCCCTGGCGGCATCGCCGCCGGCGAGGCGGGTCCATCGGATCGCCGCGTTCAGCGCTTTCGCCTCGCCCGCGAGCCGGTCGAGGCGGCGCGCCTGCGCCTGGTAGTAGCGCTGCTGGGCGGGGCTGACCCCGTATCTGAGGGGCAGCCGTTCGGGCGCGGCCAGTGGTTCGAGCCGGCTTGTGGGTTCGCCGAACCACTGGTAGAGGCCGTGGGTGGTGGTCCTGCCGGCGTACCGGTTGGACGGGTCGAGGATGATCTGGTCGCGGTGGAGGGGCAGGAACGCGCGCAGCGTGGAGCCGCCGTCGTCCACGAGACGCTTCGCGTCGAACGTGATCTTCTTCTTCCGGTGGGTGCCGGGCAGCCACACGGTGACCGTCTTCCTGGTCCGTTTGGCGACGAGCCGGCGGTTGAACGTGACGGGGATGACGGGCGTGTGTGCGAGTCCGGCCATGATGTTCGTCATGTCGTACGCCGAGCCGAGTTTCGCGTCGCGGACCTTGAAGCCGGTGTCCTTCATGGTGAACGTGAAGTGCCGGCCGCGGACCGCCACGGCCACGCCGCGTATGTCGAGCATGTCCTTCCAGTCCTCGAAGTTCTCCGCGCCGGCCAGGGTCAGATCGATCAGCATGCGGAGCCGGTCCTTGACGCCCAGGCCCTTCGCCGAGGCGTAGATCTCCTCCATCGACATGCCGTACCGACGCTCCAACGGCTCCTCGTTTTCGGCCCGTCGCGTCGTTCGCGGCGGTGCCGCCGTGACCGGTTCGGAAGCCTCTTCGACATGTTTGGGGTCGCGTGCCTGTGTCGTCGGGTCTTCGTTCGGCGTGGTTTCTTCGCCGCGCATTTTGCATGCGACCCGCTCGGTGACGGGGTTGAAGATGACGCTCAGCCCCTCCCGCTCGCTGATCTCATTGGCGATGACGCGCCACTGTTCGATGATGTCCTTGGGCAGTTCCGCCTTCAGATGCTTCCCGTACCGGGAGGCGGCGCACACCATGATGTGGTCGTGCAGGTGGTGCCGGTCGGTGTGCGTGGCGACCACGAACCTGTATTCGCCGCCGGTGATCCTGCGCGCGAACTCCACGCCGAGCTCGTGCACCCGCTCCGGGGTCACGGGGTCGTCGGGACTGAAGCTGAGCTTGATGTGGTAGGCCAGTCGGCTGTCCTTCCGGATGCCTTGCGGCGACCTGCGGTTGTCCTCGAGCATGGGCTCGGCCAGCGCGTCGTAGTCCGTCCTGGTCCGCTCGTAGTTCGAGCTGACCAGTCTTCCGCCGTCGGTCTTGGCGGGCTTGATGATGTACGCCATCGCCCCGTAGGGGCCGTCGAGATTCGATTTCACGGGCAGGCCGAGCTTGACCACCGCCATGATCACGCGTCCTTCCGGGCGTTGCGCCCGTCGGCGAACAGGTCGCCCAGCAGCCGCTCGATGCGATCGAACGACGCGCGGATCTCGGCCACCTGCCCGGGGCTGATGTGCTCGTTGGCGTTGGCCCAGTGGGCGATCTGATTGACGTTCACGCCGATCCGGTCGATCTCGCGGGCGAGCGGCTCGGGGTCCGTCAACGGCCTGACCTCGGTGACGTGGATGCGCCGTTCGGACAGCATCCTGCGCGCGTAGGAGCTGAACGACCGGTGCTCCGGCGCGTACCTGGTCAGCTCCTCATACAGCCTGCGCACCCGCTCCCACTCGTCCTGAGTGAACGTGATTCGCTTGCAGATGTTCCGCTCTCTGCCTGCTGCCCAACTCATTCCACGCCTCCAAGAGAGGTATGGAAACTGGCTGTCCGTGATGCCGCGTGAGCGGTCCGGAGGCTCCGCCGACCATGGGGTCTGGGTCTCCCGAGCAAGTCGGCCCGCACCGCGGGCCGAGTGATTGTAGCTACAATCACGTCACTTGCTGCTCCCATATCCATTTCATGGATCGGGAGCGATTTCGCACGGCATGGTTGCGGAATGCCGTGAAGGATGATCGCGTTCACTCCTCGCTCCTTTCGTCCGTGGCCTTGAGGGAATGGCCGGTGTCTCATGCCAATCGTCCGTCGTGGAAACGGCGGTCGGTTTGGACATTCGGAACGAGGAAAACGAAAAAGCCCCGCGAAAAAACCACGGGGCCGGTGGGTCGTCAGATCGGAAGAGCGTCGTGTAGG
>ERZ506411.363-NODE-363-length-3019-cov-3.31781_pt1 | contig 3019 bp, 3 predicted proteins | sample MGYA00513673_ERZ506411 | MGnify/ENA metagenome assembly ERZ506411
TCCCCGTTAACTTGCATTACATATTGCCCGTTTGCGTTTTCTTTCAAAAACCGAAAAATTACGTCGTAGCCCTTTATCCGAAAAATATATAACCACCCGTATTGCGGGATCGCCTGGTTATACTTCTTCCCCGTCGCCGTGATCATTTTCTCGCCTTGCTGGTATTCAAGCCTGCATAGTATTCGATTTGCCGACTGTCGAATCCGAGGCATTTATTTCCCTCAAAGACAAACAGGATCCCCAAAATTTCGAGAATCCCTTCTTCCAATGCTATATGCAGCTCGTCTTTTTCCGCGACGGCGCGATCGTAATCGCGTTCGTGTATTCGTTTTACTTGCGTGATCGCCTTCATTTCCTTTTTCGTCATTGTGTTTTCTCCCATTTATACCATTTTAAATGTTATTTATAAAAAAATACCGTTTGTAATGATAAAATTTTTTAAAAAATGATATTTTTTTAAATTATAACGCTTTAAAATACCATTGTCAAGGAAAAAATATCAAATAAAATGAATATTTTTGCAAGACTACGAAAAGAAAAAGGGCTAACTCAAACTGAATTAGCCCATAAATTAAATATTAGACAAACCACAATTTCAAGCTGGGAAAACAATATCAGCCTTCCAGATTATCCAAGTTTGATAAAATTTGCCGAGTTATTTGAAGTTTCTACTGATTACCTTCTCGGACGCGAAGATGATCTCGGAAATGTAAAAATTCCCGACGTTTCGCCCGTACTTTCAAATGATGAAAACGATCTGCTTCGTTTTTATCGTGCGATGTCCGATGTCGAAAAACGCGCGATCTTCGATACCGCGAAAGCGTTTTATAGTAATCATTCTAAGGGGAAAATAACCGTCTAATTTTGACGGCTATATTTAAATTTCGCCTTCCTTCGTTTATAATAATTGCCCTATCTTAAAATAAGGGGTGATTATATGACGAAGGAAGAAGTTTTATTTTTCGAGGAACACTTGCGGGCGATGTTGCTTTACGTTACTTCCCGCAAAATAAACGACGAGCGCGACGAAGCGAAAGTATTACATTTTCGCCGTTCTTTTTCGGTTTTATCCAACGAAGTAGAAAACCGCGCCGCAGCTCCGCCAGATCCGAAGGAGGTGCAAAAAACAAAAGATCGAAAGGACAGCAAAAAATTACACTCGGGAAAAACACTTTCCGAGGAGAAAAAACAGATGATCATCAACATTCCGCATATAAGTATTATCGAAAAACGGCGGAAAGACGGGCGTTTTCAAGGGTATGACGCCCGAAGTGGCAAAAGAAAATATTTTTATGCAAAAACGCTCGACGAACTTTATAAAAAGGCGATTGAACTCGCGTTTCCGAAAAAGAAAAAAAGTCCAGCGCATACAGGCGAACTGACGTTCAAGCAATGGACAGAAACATTTTTTGAACTATACAAGAAGAAAAAATATAAAGCTTCGACGGCAGATAATTTTAAAAATTACACAACCCGTCCGCTTTCGGTGTTTGGCGACAGAGCGCTAAAAAGTATTACCACGGAAGAATTACAAGATTTTCTCAATAATCTTGATAAAAAAAACGCCAGCCGTGCCCGCGAGCTGACTTTGTTTTATGTGCGGCAAATTTTTCATAAAGCATACATTACAAAGAAAATCCCCTACGATCCGACGGAGGCAGTCGAACTCGAACGGCGCGTAAAAGAAAGAATCCCAGCCTTTACAGTCGAACAAACTAAAATGATTTACGAAGAAATTTACGGAAATAAATATGAACCTTTATTTATTTTGCTTTTCTCTTCGGGGCTGCGGATCGGTGAAGCGCTCGCTCTGACTTCCGACGACATAGATCGCGAGCGCGGCACGATCACCGTCAATAAAAATGTAGTGTTTATTCGCGGGGAAACAATCTTGCAGGACAGCCCGAAAACAAATGCGGGGATTCGGACAATTCCCGTGCCCGCGAACTGTCTGGATCGCTTGCCGAACGTTACCAACGGGGAAAGGATCTTTCCCTACACCTATAATCAAGTAAAATTATATATAGATCGACTAAGCAAAAAATTAGGGTTTAAAATCACGGCGCACCGTTTCCGCCATACTTATGCGACACGTATGGAAGAAGCGCAGATCCCCGCAAAAATTATCCAGGCGCTTTTAGGTCATTCCGACATAAGGACGACACAACAGGTCTATATCGACACGCAGGAAGAATATATCCGCAGCCAAATTCCGCGAATAAACGACGCCCTAACGCGTTTGACACCCGAAAAAAATAAAAAAGATAAGTAATTACTTATCTTTTTACCGTTTTTTTGACACCTTTTTGCTGACACCTGCGAGGAATAAAAAAAAGCGTCTTGACCACTTTAAGCAAAAAAACGCATAAAAAAACGCGGTTTTCCGTGAATATCGAACGAAAAACCGCGTCTTTGGTCGGAGTGAAAAGATTTGAACTTTCGACCTCTTGAACCCCATTCCGAAAAAATGGATTTTTGACACCTTTGTTTTTACGATTTTTTATAAAAAAACCGAAAAAAATACCCGATTGTAATTTTTTGCTAAATTTTCTGACACCTTTTGAAATGATTTTTGACACCTCAATTTTTCGACCTGTTTCTACGAGCAAAATCCGCTAAAACGCGCTTATAAAGTAGTGTGATATTTCGGCGACGTCGTTGAACCTCGAAGATAGAAAAATCACACCGAAAATAAAAAGCGCTGAAAAACTACTGTGATATTTTTTACTGCACCGCGAAGATCGAGCGGTGAAAAATCACAGTAAACGCGGCGGGACGTTTGCAAAAATAGTGTGATATTTCGACGACGTCGTTGAAGATCGAGCACGAAAAAATCACACTAAAAATAGAAAAGCTGTGGCTTTAAAGGCACGGCGGATTTTTTGTTGTTAACATAAAGCAGTTTGAACCGCGGCGTCGGCGTATCTGCATAAAAACGCTGGTTTTGTCCACCGAAGAACGCGGCAAAAAAGGACGTTGACGATCCACGGCGCAAGCAGATCGGAAGAGCGTCGTGTAG
>ERZ506411.422-NODE-422-length-2565-cov-2.58247_pt1 | contig 2565 bp, 3 predicted proteins | sample MGYA00513673_ERZ506411 | MGnify/ENA metagenome assembly ERZ506411
TCAAAATTCGCCATATTTTAGGGATATTCCGTGTAAAGCGCTTGTCTCCCCTAGCCCCTTATAATTTCTCCAGCAGAAAAAAGAGAAAATGACAGATGCAGAGCATCCGCGAGGAGGGACGCCGTGATTCAGACCAAAAACGACTTACAGCGATTCCTATCTCTAGAAAAGGCTTCCTACCTATACGGCGACCGACGCGACACGCTCATCGCATATCTCACCAACGACCCAAGAGTTCAGGTCTGGCGATACCAGAAGCGACTGCGAATATGCGAGTACCGATACAACAACCGCCACAAAACTCCGCTACATTTTTTCGCTTTTCTTTTGGCACGCAGAAGGAAGAACCATTTAGGCAGTCGTCTCGGCATTGAAATCTCCGAAAATATTTTCGACGAGGGGCTTCGCATCCACCATTACGGCAATATCGTCATCAACGGAGATTCACGCATCGGTAAGAACTGCGCATTGCATGGCGCCAATTGCATTGGCAATGCGGCAACGGATTTTGCCGCTCCCCAGCTGGGCGACAATGTCGACATCGGTGTTGGCGCGTCGATTATCGGCAATGTAATCATTGCCGATGGAACTCTAATCGGAGCGGGAGCCGTCGTCACACGCTCAGTTCTTGACAAAAACACCATCATTGCTGGCATACCAGCGAAACCGCTACATTGAGCCACACCGGAGAGCATATGACTTTCGTCAAAGTTTCAGTCTTTACGCCGCACAATCGGATGCTCGCATGCGCGCTGGCCAATGCATGTATTGCTGTCGTGGCCGTTCTTCTACTCGATGTTTTTTCACCATTGCATCCCTCAAACCTACGCTTGATGCCCGATCAGGATTTCTTCCAGCTTGTCGGCAAGGTGTGGGCCGAGGGTGGTGTGCCCTATCGAGACATATGGGACCAAAAAGGACCGTTCATTTTCTTTGTCAATATGCTTGGCTGGAAACTTACCGGCAACGGTTATGGCATCATCTTCATCGAATGTGTCTTTGTGCTCGTTACGATGTGGTTCCTCTGGCTGATCATCAACACGATGAATGATCATATGTGCTGTCTTGGCAATCGTAAACCCGTCTATTCATATGTCGTCAACATGCTGGTGCTGTGGATCTGCGTACTATGGATTGCGATATGTCTACCAGGATCATGGAACATGACCGAATTGTTCTGTCTGCCGTTTCTGGCTGCAAGTGCATGGCTGTTGCTGCGCTCCCTGTTCGCCTATCAAGATCATCCTATAAGCCAAGGCGCTTGGCGAGTACCCGGTCCATGGGCATATGTCCATGGACTGGCATTTGGCGTGTGCTTTATGACCCGTCTGAGCAACGCCGTGGGTGTGTGCGTGGGTCTGCTGGTATTGACCGCACTATTGATAATACGGTGTCGTTGGGGCAACCTAGGCATTTGCGCCCTAGGATTTCTGGCCGGTATAGCAACGTTCTTCATGCCGTTTGCCGCATATTTCGCAGCGCATGGCGTATTCTACGAGTTCATGTACGGTACTGTACTGTACAACCTGCACTATGCGGGTGGCTTGAGCGCCACTGCGGGCATCCCCAGCTTTTCAACACTTGTCTTGGTATTTGCGGTGCCGGTCGCCATGTTGCTGGTGGGCGTTATTCGTCTGATTCGACATAGATCAATCACCTGCTACTCGGTTTTCCTTGTGTTTTGCGCAGTAACGCTCGCCGTCTTGTTCTTTAAGATGTTCGCCATCCAGACTGGATCTTACCTTCATTACACGGTAGTCGATATGGTTTTTCTTCCCTCCGTACTGGTACCAGCCGTAGCCTTTCTACGCAATAAGGTGTCACGTATCGTAGCACTGACATGCGTGACAGCCGCATTACTGGGATATGCCGGCATGCGCACCTATCAGGTCATGACTTGGCCGGAATTCAACAACACTTGGGTTGCCCAATTGGTAAAGCAATCCCAAGGCTCCATAGCGTTTTACAACATGAATGCGCTGGCATATACACTCAACGATGTAAAACCCGCCTATCCTTATGCGGTTTTTCAGGACTGGCAAGCCGAATTTAGCGATGATCTGCGCGCCACCATCATTAATTCCTATGCACAACCTCGTACTGAGATACTTGTGGTACAACAGTATGAAACTTCGGCACCGATAATCACCGACATACTTGACACAAAATATCAATTTGTTCGTTCTGTAACGGATCCTTCCGGTACCTATGCTATCTATCAATGCAAGGATGTCTAGCATTCACCTCAGGAACGCGATGAAGAGTCATCTAACATCGAAGTTCCACACACGGTCAACGATGAGGGAGGCCCGTTGCGTAAGTGAAGAACGCATTACCAATCCGGTGATTGGGGTGACTACAGCGACATTGATCATCAAGGATAGCGTTGTTAAGGCAACGAACAACATGATGCTGGCCACTCCATTGATCACTATCATCGCCGGACCGGGCACCGAAGGAACGCATAGGCTTACCACATACCAGAACACCACATCAAAAATTTGATTGCCGTGCAATAAGTAAACTCCGAACATTGCAGGTGCGATCAACGGTGCCAGCTTGCGC
>ERZ506411.683-NODE-683-length-1695-cov-2.00549_pt1 | contig 1695 bp, 1 predicted proteins | sample MGYA00513673_ERZ506411 | MGnify/ENA metagenome assembly ERZ506411
ATCCGAGGCGCTCGAACTCACGTCCGACAGCCCCCTGACGGGCGTCATGACGTACACCGTTCTCGTCTTGTCCGAACGGCACGCGGCGTCTATCAGCCGACCCACGCGCTCTTCGATCACCGCCTGCGGCCTGTCCGCAATGTTGGTGCCCGGTTCGAGGTACAGCGCGTCCGCCCGTTCGCTCAGCAGATAGTCGATCATTTCCTTTTCGCAGAAACAGCCGCCCGAAACGGCTTTGTTCAGTATATCCGCGCCGAGGAGCTGAGCCGCCACGCCGAGATAGCAAAGCACGGGAAAGGGCGTGCCTACGCCCTGCGAAATGGATGAGCCGTACGCGAGTATCCGCTTTGCGGGCTCCTGTCCCGCCTCGGGCGGCCGGATATTCTTTCCTTTGAGCGCGATAAAGCGGATATTCCCGTTGCCGTTGACGGCGATGCGCCACACGTCTTTGGAAAAGCGGGAATACGAGCGCGCTTTCACTCCCTCCATGGCGGGATTTTCAGAAAAAACGAATGTGTTTTTCCCCGCCGCCGTCTGTACGTGAACGTTCAGATAATCGCCGTTATACACGGTCAGCTGGTCGGCGAACTCTGTTTCTATTTCGAGTTCGACGGGTCCCTCCGCCAGAAATCTCAGTTCCGCGCCGTAAGTAGAGCGCGCCGAACCCAAATGCCCCTTGAATTCTCCGAGGTATTTTCCTTCCCTGTCGTATTCGGGAACGCTCAGCGCCCCGCATACGCTTTCGGGAAAGCGGTATAAAACGCCGTCCCGAATTTCAGCAACGTTAAAAAATTCTATATTTTGGTAAATCATGTTTTCATATTAACACATACGCCGCAAAATGTAAACGTTTATGCGGAAAATTATTCGTCGTCGCAGCGTTCTATCGAGCGGATGAACTCGTTGGCCGCGAGGATATCTGCAAGTTCGGCTTCGGTAACGTTCTCCGCGGTCGTTACCGTACCCGTGCAGAGCACCGCTCCGTCGCGCCGTTCCGCGCTGAGTTTGCTGAAATGCTCCGCGCCGAAGAGCGCGGTGATCTCGGAACAATGGCTTTCGCCCTCGAAACACACGCGGATGCGCACGTACTTTTTTACGGTGAAAAGCCTGCATTTCAGATGCAGAACGCACTGCACGGCGATCAGTATGGCGGCGGAGCCGAGCGCGACGATATAAAGCCCGCCGCCCGCGGCCATGCCCACGCCGAGAAAGCCTATGCCCGAAACGATCTGCGCCGCCACGCGGGAGGCGTCGTATTCGGGTATATCCGCAAAACCGTATTTGGATACGACCATCATCAGGGCGGCGCCCGCGCAAACGACGGTGTGCGTTCTTACGCCCGCTTCCTTGAAGCGCAGTTTCCGCTCGAAACCGATACAGAACCCCAGCGCGACGGCAAAGAGAATGCGCGCGACGCAGATCAGTTCTTCCGTCATTTCGCCAAAAGCTCCCAAAGCGCCCGCCCGTCGCAGTCGGGGAAGGGTATATCCATGGCGGCGGCGAGGGTCGGCGCGAGATCGCAGATACTGCCGCGGCCGCCGAGGAAGTTCTTCCTGAACGACGGACCTTTCGCGCAGAACACAGGCTGCGGTCCCTTTTCGGGCATGTATCCGTGCGAAGCCCAGCCCTGGCGGTAGTCGCTCATGTCGCGGCAGCGCGCCAGCGTGGGGTGCGACACGTCGTCGCCGAAGATCG
>ERZ506411.694-NODE-694-length-1684-cov-1.92142_pt1 | contig 1684 bp, 3 predicted proteins | sample MGYA00513673_ERZ506411 | MGnify/ENA metagenome assembly ERZ506411
CCGTTTGTAATTCCCCCCAATTCAGCGGACGGCGTTTAATATAGGAAAGGGACCTTTCGGTCCCTTTTTTATTTTAATATTGTTTTCGTCCTACTAAAAAATTTAAATCCTCGTCAAAATAGTCGGCAATTTTACAAAGATTTTCCAAAGTGATTTCTCGCGTGCATTTCAAATATCTGTAAATTGCTTGATGGGAAATACCTGTTCCTGCGGATAAATCCGCTACGGTTGTCGTTTTGACAAGAGAATTTAAATTTTTAGAAAATTCTATCATATATTCGCTTTTAAGTTTTTTCATAATCTAAATGAATTAGGCTCGCTTTAACGATTTATATCCGTTTAATCTGTCAGGTTTTCTTTGGCAAACAAAGGTGAATTGAAAAATTCAACTAACGATATATCTAAAACGTCGCAGGTATCTTTTATTAAGTTCAATACGACTTTATCGTAATGACCTGTTGCGAAATAATGATATGTCGAACGCGGCGCGCCGACTAAATCGCTCAACTTATACTCAGTTATTTTGTGTTCTTCTTTTAACTCGTCTATTCTTAATTTTACGGCTTCGCTTAACTTCATACATTTTACCTCGTGCGTTCATATGTATGAATATTGTAAAATAATCAAACAAAATATACGTTCATATATATGAACGCTTGACGAATGGCTGATTTTTTGCGATAATAAAATCGAGGGAAAAAGATTATGAGTTATAATAAAGTAGGGATTTCTTTTTTCGGGCATAGAAATATTGCCGCAGAAACCGCAAAGACCGTTGAAAAAAAGTTGTTCGATTATTTAAATGATTTTGTCTGTTTTTACATAAGGCAAAATAAAAAAATCGTGTGTTTTTGCGGCGGATATGGCGATTTTGACGCCATGGTTAGCAGGGTAATTGATAAGTTGCGCGTGAAATATAAAGGATTTGCGGGGTTTGCTCTTGAAAAAATTTTCGTTACGCCACCTGTGCGCCCGTCCTATTTAGAAAGAAACGAAATAATGAAAACTCATTATGACGAGGTGCTTTATCCGCCGTTGGAAAGCGTTCCATATAAATTTGCCATTTTAAAGCGGAATGAATGGATTGTTGAAAACTCTGATTATGTGGTCTGCTATGTCGATTTTTCTTTCGGCGGCGCATATAAAGCAATGCGTTACGCGCGATATAAATTAGGTAAAGACAGCGTGTATAATTTAGGCTCAAAATGAGCCTGTTTTTTTGCCGTGTACTTTTTTTCCCCGCCCCCGCATATCGTCCCGCCCCGCCGTGCGCCCGCGCGTGCCTTTCCGTTCCCCGCCCGCCCGCTTTCTTTTTCCGATTGCGGCGGATATATTGACTTTTTTTGAAAAAAAGGGTACAATAATCGGGTAAGTCAAAAGAGGAAGTATTTTTTTGTGATAATTCTCGGTTTCGACCCGGGGCTTGCGACGCTCGGTTACGGCGTTGTGAAAAGCGAGCGCGGCAAAAACGAAATGATCGATTACGGCGTGGTGCTTACCCCCAAAGAGGAAAACCTGCCCGTTCGGCTCGCCATGCTCGAAGAGGGGATAAAAAAAGTCATTCAAACTTTTAAACCCGACGAAATCGCCGTGGAAGAGCTGTTTTTCTGCAAAAACGTTACCACGGCCATCAACGTGGCGCACGCGCGCGGCGTGCTTCTGCTCACCGCGGTCAAGGAATGCG
>ERZ506411.726-NODE-726-length-1627-cov-1.73664_pt1 | contig 1627 bp, 1 predicted proteins | sample MGYA00513673_ERZ506411 | MGnify/ENA metagenome assembly ERZ506411
AACGATAAATCCTTTTGCATTAAAGTAGAACTGCCTTTTTCGCACACCTCACCCAAAGTAATGTACTTTTTCATCACGCAGCCACCTCCAACTCAAAGGGAACTTTTGATTTATCGGTCTGTTCAACGAAAGCGGCAAATTGATTTTGCAAATCAATCGGCGGGCATATCACATCAAATTGCCTAAAAACGCCCATTGAAACTCTCGGCATTTTTGCGCCTGCAACCTGCTCCTGGATATAATGTACAAAGGCATCACTTCGCAACAATGCAGTGAAAAACACTTTATTAAGATATTTTTTATTTGGCTTTAACGGTACTAATTCCGAGGTTGCATAGCCTGCGATTTTAGGATTCACAACTTTATTCAAATACGGTCTCAACTTTGAATATAGAACATTCTCTTGATTAAATGCTACTGTCGATGCCCCGACTTCATTCAACTCAACCATTACTTGCGATATAATATCTCCAGTTTGAGCCTCAACCATATCCAAATTTAGTAGCCAATACTTTCCTTCTGTCGATTCAATATTGCCTTTATATGCACTAACAGGCGCAACAGTAGTCATCGGAAGACAATTCCATGATTTATCATTTTTTACCACATCACCAAACATCTCGATAAATTGCGACTTCACGAGGTCATCAATTTTATGCAACTGCGCCTTTCTACATTTGATAAGCGCATTTATTCTATCAAGATTATTCACAATAGCGGCCTGTTTTACAGGTGTTTCAAGCCTAATATCCAAATTTCCTATATCTGACAACGAAATTGATGGATACGCCTCATCTTTAATTAGCGAATTCGGCCTATGGTACTCAAAGTAGTATTTCAAGTATGCCCCAGTTGTTTCAATAGGTATAATACACGCCAAATGGCTAACTACATAGCAGTCCGATTGCAACACATATACATAGCCTTTCATGCAGGACATTCCACTTTTAGCTAATAAAACTGTCCCCGCAGGATAGAGCTTTAACCGATACTGTTTAGCAACCTCCTCACTTACATTTTGGATGTCTCGTTCCTTTTTTCCATTAAGCAACTCAATTAAATTGCCTGCTTTAATAAATGGAATCCCATTAGTACAATAATTCTCTTCCCCTTGAGGAGCACCTTGACCTGCTGCGACTATTGCTAAATCACGCAATTTTCTAACTGTACTCATGCAGCAACCTCCAACTCAAAGGGAATTTTTGATTTATCGGTCCGTTCAACAAAGATGGCAAATTGATTTTGTAACGCAATCGGCGGCAAAGAAACCTTATATCCCGATAAAAATGAGGAAGGCACTCTTCGTTGCCCTGCGCTGCCAGTCATTTTCCTTGCTGCATCCTGCCTAAACTGTTTGAAAGACATAATCGTATAAAGCCATACGGGATTACTTACCCCTGCTTTAGGACGCAAAACATGGAACTCTGTAGAGCCAAAACCTATACCATTTTTTAAGCCACGAGCCACTGCTCCTTTGCCATTTTCCATGCAAGGAGTAATCTTCGCAAAAAGGACATCATTATCTGCAAAATAAGTAAAGCCTTTTTGTACCTGTTCATAGAGTCTTATACTCGAATTATCCAACTCTCCTTTTTCGGTAACCGCAGGCATCGGCACAAAAGAAACT
>ERZ506411.741-NODE-741-length-1610-cov-2.46752_pt1 | contig 1610 bp, 1 predicted proteins | sample MGYA00513673_ERZ506411 | MGnify/ENA metagenome assembly ERZ506411
TTTAATGTGGCCAACCTGATGCCGTTAGTGGCGGATAACCCCCTGACACCGGCAGGTCTGCTGGCACCCACCTACCGTAACCAGCTGGCGTTTATCGATATTTTCTTCCGGGGGATGAATAACACCAACTATAACATGGCGGTCTGTGGCACCTCCGGGGCCGGTAAAACCGGGCTGATACAGCCACTTATCCGCAGCGTGCTGGACTCCGGAGGCTTTGCCGTGGTGTTCGACATGGGGGATGGATACAAGTCCCTGTGTGAGAACATGGGCGGGGTGTATCTGGACGGTGAAACCCTGCGCTTTAACCCGTTTGCGAACATCACCGATATTGACCAGTCAGCGGAGCGTGTCCGTGACCAGCTGTCGGTGATGGCCAGCCCCAACGGTAACCTGGATGAAGTGCATGAAGGTCTGCTGCTGCAGGCAGTCAGGGCATCATGGCTGGCCAAAGAGAACAGGGCACGTATTGATGACGTGGTGGATTTCCTGAAAAACGCCAGTGACAGCGAGCAGTATGCCGAGTCACCGACCATCCGCAGCCGTCTGGACGAAATGATTGTGCTGCTTGACCAGTACACTGCTAACGGCACTTATGGCCAGTATTTCAACTCCGATGAGCCGTCCCTGCGGGATGATGCGAAAATGGTGGTGCTGGAGCTGGGCGGACTGGAAGACCGTCCGTCCCTGCTGGTTGCGGTGATGTTCAGCCTTATCATTTACATTGAGAACCGGATGTACCGCACGCCGCGTAACCTCAAGAAACTGAACGTCATTGATGAAGGCTGGCGTCTGCTGGACTTCAAAAATCACAAGGTCGGTGAATTTATTGAGAAAGGCTACCGTACCGCCCGCCGTCATACCGGTGCCTATATCACCATCACCCAGAACATCGTCGACTTTGACTCTGACAAGGCCTCCAGTGCGGCCCGTGCAGCATGGGGTAACTCCTCCTACAAAATTATCCTCAAACAGAGTGCGAAGGAGTTCGCGAAATACAACCAGCTGTATCCGGACCAGTTCCTGCCACTGCAGCGTGACATGATTGGTAAGTTCGGTGCGGCCAAAGATCAGTGGTTCAGTTCCTTCCTGCTGCAGGTGGAAAACCATTCCTCCTGGCACCGCCTGTTTGTGGACCCGTTAAGCCGCGCCATGTACAGCTCTGACGGCCCGGATTTTGAGTTTGTGCAGCAGAAACGTAAAGAGGGGCTGAGTATTCATGAGGCAGTGTGGCAGCTGGCGTGGAAGAAGTCAGGGCCGGAGATGGCTTCGCTGGAAGCCTGGCTGGAAGAACATGAGAAATACAGGAGTGTTGCATGACCACAACGCAAAAAACGACTGACGTTACATCCCCCCGACGCAGCCACTGGTGGTGGACGGTGCCGGGATGCCTGGCAATGGTGTTACTGAACGCAGCCATCAGTTACGGCATTGTCAGACTGAACGCACCGGTGACTGCCGCCTTCAACATGAAACAGACCGTGGATGCGTTTTTTGACAGCGCCAGTCAGAAACAACTGTCAGAAGCACAGTCAAAAGCCCTTTCAGCGCGTTTTAACACGGCACTGGAAGCCAGCCTGCAAGATCGGAAGAGCGTCGTGTAGGGAAAG
>ERZ506411.885-NODE-885-length-1459-cov-1.66667_pt1 | contig 1459 bp, 2 predicted proteins | sample MGYA00513673_ERZ506411 | MGnify/ENA metagenome assembly ERZ506411
CGCAGAATCCATCTTTACCCCCTGCAACTAAAGGTGGTATCGGACGGTGTTCACCGTATCACCTGAGACGATGGCGAGCACTTCGTGCTCGCCATCGTCCGCGTAAGCCGCAAGTATTTTCTCGGGCTCTAGCACTGTCTTCCAGATAGTTCCCTGCCTACCGAATCTACTGGCGAACTTTTTCGCAATTTCGAGACTAGTCGTCCAACTCAACCCCATGTGCACGCTCTTGTCGATTTCCCCACGATAAACAATGATTGGCTTATTTACGAGCATCTCTAAAGGTTCCTCACCATCGACGCAAGGGCTTGTCTGCTTTAGCAATTCAACTAGGTTTTTATCGAACTGTTGGCTGGGGTATTCTTCATTCTTGCGAACAGTCAACGCGATTCGGCGTTGGAACTGTTTATCTCCTAGTTCCTCCTGATAATTAGGTGGAGAATGAGGTGGAGCATGGTGCGACACACCTTTAAAACGGTGGAATAACACCAAGATAGGGGAGTCCCCTTAGCTCCACGAGATGGGTTTTCGGAGAAAGTCGGAAGCCCTTTTTTCGTATGGTGAACCGCTGCCGAACCGGTGGCATGAACTGAGCCGATATGAACCAACCGCAACAGGCCATTGGCGCAGCACAGTCAATGTGACGGTATTCACGCAGAGTGAACATGTGTCGAAAGCCTTGCTGCCGTAGTCTGGAAACACGTCTTACACCACAGACGCACGAGTTGGAAAGGACCGCAATCATGGCAAATCTCACTGCGGAGATGAAGGAATTCCTCAACGGCAATCTGGCATGGGTCGCGACCATCGGCAAAGACGGCCATGTGGATCTCGGACCGAAGATGAGCATGTTCATCATCGACGACAATCACATCGGCTATCACGAGCGTACCGCCGGACAAATGTACCGTAATCTGCTTGATGGCAGCGAATTGGTCGTTGCCGTTGCGAACCTCGAACAGAGGAAAGGCTACCGTTTCCGTGGCAATGTCGTACTGCACGACAACGACGCGATTTACGAGGAACAGGTCAAAATCGCCGAGGAACGCGGCACGAAGAAGCCCATGACCATTCCGGTGTTGCAGATCACGGAAATCCAGGATCTGACACCGGGAGCGACGGCCGGAAAGACCATCGTCAAGGATTGACGATCATGGTCGGTTCACCAAACCCGTACGGGATGGTTGACCGATGGACCCGGTCCGATATGGCGGATTGAACGCTTTACAGCATGCTTTCCGTCATATCGGCCCAGTCATATTGGGCCATGTATTCGCCATGATACAGATTCACGGCGCCGGGTTCTCCCTTCAGGAAACGGAACAGGTCGCAGTTGAGCGCTTCCGTCTTGATTGCCACGCTGTCACGGCCGCGCACGATGATGTCATCTTGGCCGATCGGTTCCAACGTCGTCTTCAGATCGTGGATGAGATTGCGTACTTGGGTGCGGCGTGACGCC
>ERZ506411.946-NODE-946-length-1406-cov-2.04737_pt1 | contig 1406 bp, 2 predicted proteins | sample MGYA00513673_ERZ506411 | MGnify/ENA metagenome assembly ERZ506411
GAGTTCAGACGTGTGCTCTTCCGATCTGAAGGCATTCCGCCGCGGGCATGCCGCCCGCAAAGGATATCATTTCCTTATCGCCGAGAACTTTGAAAATTTCCCTGATGGCGTTGCCCGATAAGTTTTTCACCCTTTCCGAAAAATCGTAGTCCATAGTTTCTCTCCGCCTTTTTAACTTTTTTATATATTAAGTAATATTTTACCACATAAGAATGTATATTTGCAAGTAAAATGTTGAATTTTTATGCCTCGATACAAAAAAAGCGCCGCTTACGCGCGGCGCGGTTTTCGTTACAGCAGGGAAACGACGATATCTTTCAGCCAGCCGAAGACGGGCGGCACCGTCTGAGAAAGCGCGGCCGCGACCTCCGCCTTATCGTAGGAAAACGCGCCCTGCACGCCCGAGGCAAAGGCAAACTGCCCGTGCGCGGACGTCATGCCGAGCGCGACTTTCGCCCATGCGACGTCGCCCATGGCGAAATATCCGCCGACGGACAGCGCGCCCGCCGAAAACGCACCTACCGAAAGGGCGCCGAACGAAACCAGGCCGCACGCGACCGCACCGACAGCCAGCATCCCCAGCGCGACCGCAGCCAACGCGACGCCTCCCGCGGCGATACTGCCGAGCGCGAGCAATCCGAACGAGAGCAGTCCCGCAGAAAACACGCCGGCCGAACACAGTCCGATTGAAACGACGCCCGCCGCCGCATTGCCGACGGCGATCACGCCCCGCGCCTTATAAAAACCGAAACCTATGTTCACGCAAACGAGCGGCAGTTTTCCGATATGCGCCTTGCTCGTGTACTGATAGTGGAACCGTTCGGGCGCAAAACCGCCGCAGGATTCGGGTTTCGGTTCCGCCCCGTCTTTCAGAAGATAGTTGAGATCGAGGTCGAACAGCTCGGCCAGCCGCACCAGCTTTTCCGTTTCGGGGTAGGCGGCGTTTGACTCCCATCTCGAAACGGCCTGTCTCGTTACGCCGAGCACTTCCGCGAGGTCGTCCTGCGTCATATTCCGCTTTTTCCTTTCCGCAGCTATCTTTTCTCCGCAAGTCATTTTTTCTTTCTCCTTGAATTTACTGAAAAAAGCATACCACGCCCCGCGGCGGATTGTAAAGAACTTTTCGGTTTCGGCGCGCAACTTTTAAATTGCGGAAGGAAAAACGCCGCGGATTTTATCCCCGCGGCGTTCGGTTTTATCTGATTATCGTGTTTCTGCGGAATCTGCCGTACACGTCGTTGACCGAAGAAACGTAAGCGAAAGTATTGTCGAACCCCGCGAGTATCTTTTTGAAGGCGACGAGGTCGTGTTTGTTGATCAGGCATACGAGCATGGTCTTGTCGGTATGGGAATATGCGCCCCGCGCGGCGATCTCCGTGATGCCGTGATGAATAAGATCGGAAGAG
>ERZ506411.1092-NODE-1092-length-1296-cov-2.43272_pt1 | contig 1296 bp, 1 predicted proteins | sample MGYA00513673_ERZ506411 | MGnify/ENA metagenome assembly ERZ506411
GGCCGCCGAGCACGACATGCGCATCCAGGAAGTGGTCGATGCCGCCCTCGAAACGTACCTGGGCTTGAAATAAGCTGTGAACCTATGAACAAGGAGAACGAATGACAGAGAAAGAAAAGGCCATCGAAGATGAGACCGTCGAACTTTCGATCGAGCCCACGGAAAAGAAAAAGCCGCATCGCAGAAGGGCCGTCGTCATCACCGTCGTCGCACTCGCACTGCTTGCGGCGGGAGGCATCGCCTGGAAGACGCATACGGACCGCCTCATGGCCGAGGCCAGGGCGGATTGCGCGGCCGAGAGCGAACGTCTCCACGTCGCGACGACCGCGTACAACGCGCTATTGGACGACCAGGCGGCCAGTATGGCGAAGACCGACGTGAAAAGCGTGAAGGACGCGAAGACCCTTGACGTCCTGTCCAAGGCCATGATGTCGTCCACGCCGAAGGCCGTGTCCTGCAAAGCGGATTCGAGGGACGCCGTGGTCACGGCCACGAAGGCCGTCACCGCGAACGCATCATGGTACAAGGCCCACACGAGGTCCCTGAACGGGCTGGTGAAAGCGGTCGAAACGTCCAAACTCGACAAGACCGTGGACGACGCGGACGCGCTGTACAAGGAGACCGACGGCAAGGTGGCGGACGGCAAGACCCGCGCAAGCCTGCTGGACGCCATCAAAAAACGCGACGCGGACGCCATCGCGAAAGCCGTGAAAGAGGTCAACGAATCGAAGACGGCGAAGGAGCAGGCCGACGCGGAGGCGAAGGCCAGGGCCGAACAGGAAGCCGCTGCGGCCGCCGCGCAGCAGCAGGCGCAGGCATCGCAATCCCAATCGGCTCCACAGCGGCAAACACCCTCATATTCGGGAGGAAGCCAATCACAATCCCAAGGAAGTTCCGGAACCGTGCGACGCCCGTCTTCGGAAGGCTCGTCGTCCTCGTCCTCCGCCAATACGGGCGGATCCTCGCCGGGATGGTCCGTGCCCGCGCCATCGGGCGAGGACACCGGTTTGCCCGGCAGTGATCCGGGGCTCTGACCGGTAGAACACCCGCCGCGCCAGAGTCTCAGGTTTTGGTTAATGCAATCTCCGGCGTATTATTGTTCTTGGCCATTGTAGATCGCTTAATCGTCGCGTTGGCGACATTTATGCGGCTAAACGCAGTCGGCTCGTATCGTGGCTGCGTTTAGCCGTTTTCCGTTTTTGATCGCGGTTATACGGTTTCGTCGTGAACGGTGATGGGTGACGGGAGCTTCATCGAAACTGATTCGGGAACGCGCTCTTTCATGAGCGTCAGCCA